>ERZ507072.471-NODE-471-length-27231-cov-8.205144_pt1 | contig 27231 bp, 26 predicted proteins | sample MGYA00512864_ERZ507072 | MGnify/ENA metagenome assembly ERZ507072 | reverse complement strand
GTAAGAGGAAAAGGTGGTCTTTTCCACCGAGCTGCGGATAATCTCCAGCCACAGCTCCATGTAGTCGGCAAACAGCATATCCGAGGAGATGTCCTCGTTCTCCTTGCTCACAACCGGCGGGACAAAGTTCTTGCGGGTGTCCAGCAGCAGCTTCTCAGCGCGGCGCTTGTTTCCCTTTGCGGGAAGTCCTGTGGGAATCCACGGCTGCCTGCGCTTGCCGTTGGCATCCGTGTAATTCAGCACCATGTAGTAATTGTCATTTTTTATTTGCAGGTGTCCTGCTATCATAAATTCTACCTCCTTTGCGGATAGCACATGAACGGGCACCCTTTCGGACCGTTTTTATTATACGCCCGGCGGGAATGCCCGTCCAATGTGCCACACAGGTTCAAATCCCGGCTACGCCGCCGGCTGCGGATTTCTCGCCGAAAGTGCGTAGCGGATCACATTGATTTTCGGCACGCGGTATGCGTTGCCGATTTTCATACCGGGGATGTCGCCGTCGCCGATCAGCGCATAGGCCAGATGACGGCTGATGCCCAGCATCGCCTGCACCTGCGCTACATTTACAATGTCGGGGTAGTCCGTGAACATCACCTCGTATAGGGTCTGAATTTCCAGCTTGGTCATTGCAAGCCTCCTTTCACCGGGCATCCCGGTCTTTGCGCTGCCGCGCCAAGTGTTTGTTATAAAAGTCCATGGCCTTGACAAGTGTCTCGGTCATCTGCTTCACGGAGGTGTCCGGGCGGAAAAAGCTGCGGAGCTTGTCTACCGGCACCTTCACATATTCCACCTGATTGCCCTTAACCTCGGACAGAAGCTGCAGCACCGCGTCATCCGTGAGAGTCTGCGCCTCGCTCATGCGCCGCAGCCGCCGGGCCTGAGACAAGGACGGCGTTACCTCATCGCTGTCCATCACGGAGAAGAGCATCTCCTGCTCGGACGGCTGCAAATAGGACAGCTCCACCGCCGGAGTCAGGGCGATCTTGCCCTCGTCCACCAGCTTCAGGATGTCGGGGATCAGGTGGGTGAGTCGGATGTAGCGTTGGATTTGGTTGCGGCTGTCCGGTGAATTTTCAGCAAGAGAATCAATACTTTTGATTTGGTGACCAAGTTGGTCACCATTTTCTTTTCGACCCGGCGAGCGTTTTATGGCATCGTATTTCATCTTGTACGCGAACGCCTTTTCGCTTGGGAGAATATGCTCCCTTTGCAGGTTGCTGTCCACCATGGTGATAACAGCCTCCTCGTCTGTCAGGTCACGGATAATCACCGGCATGGTGTCCATCCCCAGTGCCTTGCACGCTGCCAGCCGCCGGTGGCCGGAGATCAGCTCATAGCCGCCGTCAGGCAGCGGCCTTGCCAGTGCCGGAGAGAGCACGCCGGCATCGGCAATGCTCCGCATGAGCTGCGCCATTTCCTCGTCCTCCTTCACCTTAAAGGGGTGATTTCGAAAGGGTGTGAGGGCAGCCAGCGAGATTGCCTCTACCTTTGGTTTTTTCGCATCGAGCCGTTCCTCCGTGCTCATAAAAAGCTCCTCATACCCGGTCAGCCCCAAATCAATCAATCGGTCGTTCTTCATCGAATCCTTCCTTTCATCGTATAATCGTCTTTTCCTCTTGGGGCGGCCGCTGATTTCGCAGCGCCCGCTTCTCCCGCGGTGATAGGTAAGGATCGTTTTCCACCCACGCATCCACTTCACACGCCAAGAGGGTTTTCAGCTTTGGGTTGTCCTCAATCATGTTATAGGCAGTTTGCTTTTGCTTCCGAAGCCGGGAAAGCTCTGCGGTGCAGGCGGCGCAGGATCTTTTCAGCACGGCCCTCTCCGCAGGATCGGTGCAGCCTCGCTACTTATTGCGGATTTTGCTGCGTGCAGCGGATATTGCATCCATCTCCTTGTCCATTCGTGCAAGAAACCTCTGCACATCCTCCGGCGTGTCCAAATGCTCCCGACACACCAGCGTTATCTCAGCGGTGAAGCGATCCAGCCTGCGGCAAGCCTCCCGGCACTCCGCCGACAGGGGCTGCCGATACTCCTTTTCGTACAGCGGCGCAACACCCAGCACGATTGCCACACAGCGGAAGAAGCTCAAATACCCGGTGACACGGGGCAAATGCAGATAGAAATCCCGCTGCCGACAATATTCTTCCGTCGGCGGATTTTTCCTGGCATATTCCCGTGTGTAGGGCCTCATGAATTCAAAATAGCGCCGGGTCACACGGATGTCCCGCTGGTTCTCCAGCAGCCTGTCCTGCAGCGCCTCCTTGTCATATTCGGCTCCCAGCCGGAAGGTGCGCATACACTTTTTAGCGCTTAGAGATCGGATGGTGGCGTACCTGTGGTAGGGATCGCACACGAACACATAGCCCTTCTTCCGCAGCACGGCGCTCAGCTCCGTCCAACTGCTTGACATCGTCAGTGCCTCGTCCAGTGCCCGCCGCATAAGGTTGTAGCGGGTAGGCTCGCCGTTCTTTTCGGCAATGTAGACCGACCGCGCTGTTTTATGCCGCTGAGGATTTTTCACCACCGACAGGCCATGCTCCTTGCAGACACGGTCAGACATATCCCGCAGCTTGTAGTAGACCTCGTATTTTGCCTCCAGCTTTTTGCCCGTCCACATATTCACCGGATTCACAACAAAGTGGTTGTGATAAGTGCCGGTGTTGAAGTGGGTTGCAACAAGCACCTGCCGGTCGTTCCCCCAAAGCCGCCGCGCCGTCTCCACGCCGATGCGATGGCATTCCTCCGCCGTGACCTCACCGGTCTTAAAGGACTGGTAGGCGTGGTAGGCCACATTGCCGCCGGCTTTGCCGAAGCGCCTCTGCACGGCAGCCATCTCCCTTGCGGCGGACTCCGCCCTGCAGCCAATTCCGGTGACGGCGTATTGCTGCTCCCCCTCATCCAGGGTTTTTTCTTTGTCGGCAGCATACAGCAGCACCTGCTCCAGGTCGCTTAGCTTGGTCTTGCTGGGGTTGGTGCAGTAGTCCACCACACGGCTGACGCTGTCATGGATCGCCCAGATCTTCGTCACCGCCATCGGCATCCTCCTTCCCGTGATAGGCGCGCAGAAGCAGGCTCTCGATCTCGGTCAGGGCCTCGTCAAAGTCCCTCATGGCAAGCTCGTAGCGGACGGTATCGTGGAGCGTTGTCAGCTTCTGATACGCCAGCATCAGCTCCCGACGCGGAGCCTCTCTCACCGCTGCGCCGGTTCCCAAGGTTCGGAGGTATTCCGACATATTCATGCCGCATTTCTTTGCCTTTCTGCGAATGGTATTCTTCTCGGTTTTATAGACTCGCACATTGATTTCCTCTGTTCGATTCCGCATAGATATCACATCCTTTCAGCGGGGTTACAGGGGCGCGCCCCTTTCGTATCGGCAGATACGGGGGAATTAGGTGCCGCATGGCTACACAAATCCCATGCTCGTTATCCTTACGGATAAAAAAGCGGTGTATAGCCCCGCACCCCTTAAAGCGGCAATTCCTCATCGTCCTCCGCCTCCTACCATGACGCAGATGACGCTTGTGACGATGCTTGGGGAAGCCTGGCGATGTCGTCATTCTGTTTCCGCAGTGACGCAAGTCTCTCGCTCCCGGAGGAACCGTCATGACCGTCAGCACCGTCATGCAGCTCCAAAAGCACCAGCCGGGCAGCCGCCGTTTTACGATACTCGTAAGTGATTCCCAGGGGCTGCAGCACATCGCTGTAATGACGGGTCAGATGCTTGCTGGCGAGGTTGGGCTTCAGCTCCGTATTACCTACGGCGGCAAGCAGCTGGGACACCGTGCCCCGAAACCGCCCGTGCGCCAAAAGGAAATCCGCCACCTGAAAAACAAAGTCCGGGATGCGTTCCTTTCGCAAATCGTCGGCGCTGAGCGCCTCGGTAATCTCCCATCGGACGCCCCGCATCTGCATTTTGAGCTTTTTCTCCTCCACATCCCGGCCTGTAATGCAGAGGGTGGCGCAATCGCCGAAGCGGTCATCCTTGCGGAGAATCATCCCTGTATCCGCCACGCCCAAAATGCCTGTGGAGCCGGTCATATCATTGAAAATATTGCTGCTGTCCCGCTCCTTTCGGGTGTGATGGACAACGAAGATGCAAATGCCGTGGTCATCGGCGAGCTTTTTCAGGCCGGACAGATCCTTGTAGTCCTGGGCATAGGCATTGACCTTTGCGGAAGCATTGTCCCGCACCATTTGGAGGGTATCGATGAATATCAGGCCCGTGGAGGGAAATGCCCGCAGAGCCTCCTCGATCTGCCCCTCCAGCTCCGCGCCCAGCTGCCCGCAGGAAAAGCCAAAGCGGAGATTCTCCGGCGGAGAATCCGTCAGCTCCTGCATACGCTGCTGAACGCGCCATTCCCGGTCCTCCAAGGCCAGATATACCACATCGCTTTTCCTGGTGGGCAGCCCCCACACCGCCTCGCCGCGGCTGATTTGCAGGCACAGCCACAGCACCATCCAGCTCTTGCCGATCTTGGAGTCACCCGCTAAAATGGCGAGCCCGTCGGAGAGAACACCGTCGATGAGCATTTTGGGGTGGGCAAGAGGTTTGTAATACAGGGTATCGGCATCGATCAGTTGTAGCTTGTTCATGTGTTTCACCTTCTTTCTTTCGCTGGTAATTGTGTTTTTGGTTTGGCGCCGTACTTCCGATATCGTTTTTATATGCCTGCCCCGGGGCCTCCGCGGCGTTGCCATGCTCGCTCTTTTGCGGTCGTCGCACAGTCATATCTGTCTCGGTAACGGCTATTCAGTTGTCCAGGTACATATCCTCATAATGTGAGGAATGAGAGAGGGGCATTTTTAGGGTCCTGCCGAAAAATTCTTTCTCCATGTCCCTTGCTGACTTTTCTCCCCTCAAGTGGTAGATCACGAGAAAGGCCGAAAATTAAGTCGCTCGAAAAAATATTTATCCCCTCACTTGGTAGGCAGCGAGAAGGCCAAAAAATTAACCCCCTTGAAAAATTTTTTGTTTTGGCTCCAAATCGGAGCCATTTTCCTATGCAGGACTGCTCGTGGCTCCGAAATGGAGCCATTTTTCGTCTATGGCATCAAAAGTGATGCCATATCCATTGCGGAGTTCATCGGTGTGGCAGCAAAATTGATGCCATAAAAATAAGCGCCTGCCTCTTTTCAGAAGCAGACGCTCATTTCTCGTATTCAGTTTTTACCGCAGCAGCCGGATCAGCAGCTCATTGATATCCTCAGTGGGCTTGCCGCTTGCTACCAGCTTGTTCCGAAAGGACAACAGGGCCGTTGTCAGCAGCCGTCGCTCGCCGGCGCAGAGTGCTAACACTCGATTTCTTCTATGCTTGAACATCACCGCACCTCAGCAATAAACCAGCTCAGAAAGGACAACTTCCTTCGCTCGGCTGCGGATGCTGTTCATCCGTCCCACCCATTCCATTTGATTCTCAGCCTTCAGCCGCTCAGTGACACCCTCAGTGTCCTTCATCTGCGCGACCAGCCGATCGAACATCTCCTGTGCCGTGTCACCGATTTCCTTGAGATGGTCGTCCAGCTTGCCGGTCAGCAGCATCCCCGTGTAGATGCCGTCTCTGTACTCGCGCAGATACCGCCTGCGCTTTTCTGCGAATCTGTTGTACATACTCTTCCTCCTTCACGCCCGCCGTATGGGTTTTTATCATCATCCACATGATAGCGCAACCCGAAGGAAAAGCCCAACGTGCGAAAAACAGATTTGCAGATTTGACAGAAAAATAGTCACATACGATTTGCCGAATCACGCCTGACCAAATCGCACTTGACGATTTTTTATAGTGCTATTGGCTATTAGACTGACCTCTTATGTGAAGGCCTATATTTACTAAATCGGCGGTTTTCCTTAATTAGCGGAATGCCAAATTCATCAAGGCAAAATAATCTGTAGCCTCTTATCTATGTATACTCTATTGTCATCTATCCTGCATGAAAACGCAGAAATCGTCATTCCAAGGTCAATACATGATTTGAGCAAGGGCGTAAACTGTGCGTCCGAAACGAAATAAATGCTACTCACATACGGATTAAGGGAAATAACACTGTAATGCACGCGATAGCCCAAGGAAAGCAAATCGCGCAGTTTTTCAAGCTGCTTCAAAGCCCTTTCAGAGAAGACCGTAGGAAACAAAGCACATTTTTCTGTTGAAAGCACGCTTTTTACTTCTATTATTGTATTTGTATCTTGAATATAAATATCGCTCTTATAGCCTCCAACATAGTGCTCAGTATAGATTGTTCCTCTTCTTCCTAAAAAAGAAAAACGACGCCCCTTAATGCTGTCCGCAACCGCCCTATTTGCCATCGAGGTGTTTAACAGGATATAGTTTTTCTTGTACGGGATAGCAAAAAGAGCAAATTGAGTCCGCGCATTCTTTGACTGAGTAGGAGCTAATAATACGCTCTTGCCTTTAAGATCTAAGAAATTGCTCAGATGGCAGGAGGATGGCACATAACAAACAGTGCTTTCCCCGTCAATCTCAACCTCACACAGGAAGCGATTTTTCAGTTCCTGTATAAAAATTCCGGTTTTATGCTCTGGGGTTAGCACTGTTTGCATGTGTCAATTCCTCACTGTCTGCTTTTCACAAAATTATCAAGCTCATCTTCTGAAATATACAAGCCCTGCATACGGATGGTATCGCTATCAGTAACCATCAGCATATCACCCTTACCCAAGAGGTTCTCCGCACCGGGCATGTCCAAAATCGTCTGAGAATCCGTGTGAGAAGGTAATCTAAAGGAGATTCTGTAGGGGATATTAGCTTTTAGCACGCCCGTAACGATATTTGCACTCGGCCGTTGTGTCGCGATGATAAGATGAATGCCCAAGGATCGCACCTTTTGTGCCAGCATGGAAAGGAATTTCTCAAATTCTTTTCGCTTTCCTTGCATTTCTGCGGTCTGAATCAAATCTGCATACTCATCAATAATTATGATAAGCCGCTTCATGCGATGATCTGGATTTTTTTCGTTGTACGAGCCAATATCTCTGCTCCTGCAGAATCGAAGCTGTTGCATTCGCCCTTCCTTATCGACGTCATTGATGCGTTGAATCATCTCGAGCGCTTCTTCAGCATCGACCACAACATGCCCGCCGTAGAGATTAGGTAAATCCTCAAAGAAAACGAAATCCGTCTGCTTGGGGTCAATGATTAGGAACTCCAGATCCTCCATAGGATACTTATGCAGCAGACTTACGATGATCGAATACAAGAAAATGGTTTTGCCCGAGCCTGTTGTACCTGCAATAAGCATATGAGGAGCCTTGGCGATGTCAACGACTTCAAACCTTCCGTCTGCCTTTTGTCCTGCGACAAAATCGAGAGCGCCTGAGGAGCCGTCCAAGAGATTCAAATGCTTCAAAAGACTAATCGCTTTACCAGCGCCTGCAAAGGGCACATCAACCGAAAGATACTTGGTTCCTTTTATATGATCGATCAGTATCTCTCCATTTGCCTCAAGCTGGATGCCAATATCCGTTTTGAAGCGTTCCAGTGTCCTTATTGTTTCGCCAGACTTTAGCTCAACAGAAAATCTCGTAAAGCGCGCAGCCTCCTGAACCATATTAGGATCTACAGGATAAGCATTGATGCCATAATCGCGAAAAACCTTATTAATTCTCGCACACTTTTCTCGAAGGTCTGTTCTTTGAAGCTCGGTATCGGTTTCATTCGTGACAGGTGCAGCAGGAGCAACGGGTGTGCTAGGAGCATCGGCTACATAAGCATGAGCGGTGTCAGGAGCAACTGGAGAATGTTCAGGCCAAGCTGTCTCTTCTTGTACAGGCCCTACCACACTTGCCTCGTATGGCGCTTGAGGCGAAGCGACAGCTTCGTCTTGAAAGGCCGGATTAAGCGGGCCTGCTTCGCAAGCAAAGACAGTATTAGCAAGAATCGCCTGAACTTCACTACTACCAATTGTTATCAGGGTATAGTCCTTGCCCGAAAAATCATCGATACCCTTATAAACCTTTTCGGAGCTCCCTGTATTTTCAAAGTCAACGAAAGCTATATTTCTGCGAACACTCACATTGTATTCGCCGGCGAAAAGGTCATTCAGCATGTTACTGTAGCGGAGCTTGCTTGCTGGATCGAGAGTCGCCTGGAACAAACACTCAAAAACCTGCTCTCTCAAAATTTCACGTCGTGAAATCGTAGTGATTTTCTCTGCTTTCCCAAGCATCTCTTGAGTGAGGCTCTCAAGTGCCGTAACCTGCTCTACAGCATGCCCAGAGATCGTATCTCCATCAATAGTGAAGGCATTTGGATTGTCAGCGTAGGTTTTCACCTCAATAATGTCAACGCGCGCATCAGTGTCGGATTCAAGATTGATGCCGATCAAATCTGGTAGCTTGCCGTCCTCGCGGTCTGAAAGCCATTCCTGCGCAAGCTGGGTGTCTAGACCAACCAGTATTGCGGCGGGGTGTTGCCGCTTGTAGTGGATTGCAGCCAGTGCAATTCCCAAGCTTCCCTTGCCGTGATTGGTATCGAATATCCGATTTGAGGTATGCGAAACGATGCTTAGCAGGCCGTCATCGTTAATCTCACGGACAGCCTTGATGATCTCCTTTACTCCCTCCTCCTTTGGGACGAAGTTGCCTAAGCGCTTTACAAGAGTATCATACCCAAGCACGAATTTCCTGCAATTGCTGGAATAAATACCAATGGAGCGATAATCGTTTTCCCTATAAAACAGCTTTTCACTAGCTGCCCTCAGCGAGATATCCCAACTCTTTAGACTCTGATCTAAGATTACAAGCCAGTCGCATTTATCCAAAAAGGCATCATAGGTTTCTCTCTTGAGCGGGGTATAAAAGCTTGTGCTTGTATGGCTGAAGGTCGAGGGGTGTTCATTTAGCTTTTCTATGATGCTGGCATAGACGGTAAAGATTCCGCCTTCGCTTGCCGGACGGATTTCCACCTTTTCATCAATCGGGTTGTATTTATATACCTTTGGTACGCAAAGAGGATGAATGTGGATTTGGCGGTTGTTTTGAGCAGTCTCGATCTTAACCTCATTGGGATCGAAGATGATAAGCATATGCTGCTCGCGGCTAATCTCACCTAGTATTTTGCTGTAGGAGTACTTGTGATGAGCTATCTTAAGCTTGAAGTTGAGAGATCTCTGTCCCTTGATTCTCCCCAGCATTCCGTCATTTAGAGAATCGTTATCAATTTCAATCCAGCTTGTGGGAACCTCCTTTGTGTGGAAGATAGAAATCTCTATTCCGTTGATATTAAACTCCTTGTCGTTGTTCAAGGCCTTCAGCATAGAAACGATTACTTCCACAGATGGAGGATCTATAACGCAGAGCTTAAGCATCATCCCAGCATGAGGATATAGGCAGAGGTAACGAATAATTGCTTGCTTAAGAGTATCAATGCCACTTTCACTCTGGTTGATCTGCGGTACATTTGAATAAACCGGGAGCATACCAATTCTACCAGAAAGAGGAAGGAATGTAGCACCACAGCACGCAATGGTAGCAGGAAGCAGTGCAACGGATAAGGGGTCAGGAATATCCTCAGCCCTTCGGATAATGAACGACTTATCCTCATCACTAAGCTGTGCTTCTCCGATTTCATTGACACCTTTGCTTGCAAGAATCTCCTTGGCAAGCTCTACATACTTCCAAAGATACATAGGGTGCATAGGGGTCGGGATTGCGTGGGCTTTTGCCTCCCCAACAACAAAGACATAGTCCAAGGACATGATTGTGTTAATGATTTCCTTGGCGTTAGATGGTGCAATTGCCCAAATTTTAGGAAACTCGTCGTTTATTGCGGTAAGCAATCCCTCATACGCTGTGAGATACTTGTAAAACTTGTCAAATTGAGCAAGAACCTGCAGCATAGGTGCATCCTGCAAGCGCCTGCTGAAGGGTAGAAGCTCCTTCCTTGCTTCAAGAAACCGCTTCAATCGCGCAGAAATGGTTTCGCCCTCTGAAACAAGTGCAGAGATCCGAGATAAGCTGTCCCAAATCGGATCAAGAATCGCCGGTCCTAATGATATTCGCTCATATTTATCAAGATCGCGAATAGCTTCGTCCGGCGCTTGAACCTCAGCACGAATAATACTGCCGAAGTCAGAATCGGACGACATTTCCTCAGCGATTCTCTCCGTAACGGGCTCCGTCTTAAACTGAGCCCGCCCGCCATCCACATCAACCTCTACTTTTTCTGCTTTTTTCGTGTTTGCGCGCTGATCAATATCACGCTCCAGCTGTGCCAGTATATCAGGAATCTGATTCTGATTGTCATCGAAAATCAATTGTGCAGCTAATGCTGTTGGCCTTATTGCCGTACCTCGTCTTGGTGACGGAGTAGGACTCTTTTTCTCCTTTGCAGCCTTGAGACACTCCTCAACCTCAGCTAATTCCATTTGGCCAAGCAGAGCAATATCCTTTGTTTTGTAGTAGCTTAGAATTCGGCGGGGAGTTTCCTTCTTACCTGTAGCCTTAGCATAGTAGTTCGTAATGCTTTGGCGCTCAGCCTGCTCAAGATTACTTATCCTTTCAACGATTCCGTGGTTATGCTTAATCCTTGCCACGAAATCATCCCTTACTGGATTCCGGCTATCAACATTCTTGTCTGCGCAAAGCCCAAGTCGATAATAATTCTCTTTTATCGCATCAGGGAGCGTATCTGCAGGAGAGGAAATCAAGAACTCAAGATACTCGAGTACTCGCTCAAAGCTTAGAATGCTACGGATAGGCTTACTACGAAGCGCCTGAATTAGTGCCTCAATTACAGCGTTTGTTCCGGCAAGCTCCTTCTTTGCAAGGTCACAGCTTTTGGTATAAATGCGCTCCAGCGTGATCTCAGGGAACCAGCGCAGAGATGACATTTTTTCCATTTCTGCGCGCTTGATGACCAGAACCCTAAATATGCTTTCATCGCCAGAGTTGCGCGACTCCTCGGCCTTTTCTACTGTGAAATCATAAGAAAGGCTTTCGTTTTGGGACAGTTCACTTTCTATGCGAGCTCTTGTGGACTCAGGAAAGCCCAAGAAGAACAAGGCCGCCTTTCTTTCGGAGGATAGACCTAGTGCAAAAGCAACGTAATCAAAGTCAGGAATATTGACAAGTGCAACACCATATTCCTGAGCATTCGCACGTTCATTAACAAGCTGCGTTACTACCTTAGTCAGCAGTGTCTTTTCCATATCAAAGCCTCCACCCGATTAATGTAACACCATCGGCATACCGTTTTCCCATTCCTAGGGAAATATAAGTATTAGCTATAGCCTGTGAGTTGATACTCAAATCTCCACGTAGGTCGCCGGGAGTTGCTTGCGCAATATTATAGGCAGCGAGGAGATTATATTCAGTCTCAGCATCAGCCCCGATTAGAATGTTGTATGCAGAAATTAGCTTTTCACCTAACTCCTTTAGTTCAATTCCATCCTCGAGTTCTTCCTTGCTCAACGCACCTAGGGTAATGGTTTCCAGCGTAAAGCTATTAATCAGATAACGCTTGATGCTCGCTCGATTGCCTCTTGGGCCAATCAAGCCACATCTAACGCCTAGCACTCTGCAGAAGGCAGAGGGGGAATTGTTCTTGTACTCAAAGGTATATAGGGCAATCTGCAGGGCTCTTGAGAGCGCAAGTCTCGGAGACCTATCCTCGTCAACAAAGCTATCAAAATAATTCTTTACTGCCCTTCTAATGCTTTCCTCACGATTAACGGAGGAAAAAACCATACTATCGATCCACCGTCGGCATTCATCAGCGGTGTCGGAGGGAATTTCCTCTCCAAGAATCATATCAATAGAGCTGATAAAGAAATCCTCAACAGTTTTTTTAGCTAAAGTATAGGATTGCTCACTCGCCTTTTTTATCGACTCCAAATCCGCGCCTGAATCCAGAAGAATAGGGGGCTTGCTACCACCGTATGCTGCAGCATCGCCCTGCGTTAAATAAATGAAGGTTGAGAACAAAGCAAAATTAATGATCCTTCGCATAACCAAAAGGCTGTTTCTATTCTCTCCTGTCGCAATGATGTTATCAGCAAGCCGATCAAAGCCGTTCCGGAGCCTTTCCTTGCAGTTATCCCAACGTATTTCACTATCCTCAGGATATTGGATTCCATGGATGCTGCGTTTTTCTTTATCTGAGGGGGCAGTAAGGATTGGCTTGATAAGCTTTGTTAGGTCATCTGAATCATTGCTTAGAGCCTCCTGTAGTAGTGAAATAACAGGAGATCGCTTGCCATCAAGCTGCTTTGCGAGTATTTCAAAAATGAAGTCTCCAATATGCGCTTCGGAATTCAACCGCCCTTTGACCATCCAGTGGGAGGAAATGTCCATAACCGAAAAATCGTATTGGGGATAGAGAGTATTGTCCTGATTGAAAATTTCACCCAAAAAATAGCGGAACTGTTTAATGTTTGACGGCTTTTCTTGCTCACCCTTTTCTAATATACAAGCGTAAGCCGCTACGATTTTTTCTGACGGAAGGGCATCCTTTCTCCCGTCACTAATAACCCACTCGTGTACATCCCTTGTATCACAGGTCTCTCCTATACAGGCACGGAACAGGCCGTTAGCAATGTGAGGCGGCTTTGTCGAGTTAGAGGTCGGATTAAAGCCGAGATAATCCTGGCAAATTTTATCGCCTATACGTTTTAGGGAATCCGCAGCCATTATTCCTCGCCCTCCTCAAAATCGTATTTCCCGTCCTGTATCAGCACCGTCTTCTTGCTGCTGTTGATTCTACTTGCTAAGATTATTTCTCCATCGTCGTTTTCTTCAGCATAACCATAATTGTCTAGCTGCTGAAGGAACATTGCCGCCGCCTGCTCGTACTGTGGGGCCAAAAGGCCTACAGGATAACCGTTTTCCACGGCATCGAGTGTTCGCAAAAAATCAGCATCCAGCGTCAGCACGGGGACATCGCCGGCTTTAGGCTTCAGAATAATGTGATTTGGCATGTATTCCATGCCCTGCAGCCAATCTGCCGGACGGGGCATTTTTATCTCAAGCTCGCTCGAATCAACAGATTTACTAGATATAGCAACCGCTGCCTCCTGGCTGAGGTCGTATCTATGCGTAGTCCAAATGTGTAACTGTTTCTTGTCATCAGACGAGGGCAGAAACAGCTTGTTTATAGAACGGACAAGACGCTCCTTGATCTTCTTCTTTTGAGAATCAAAGGCCGTAAAAATTTCCATGCTCTTGCGGATTTCCTCTGGTTGAAGCTTAAGCAAGCCTTGTCCATCAAGGTTTTCAAAGTAATACTTTCTCTTAATCTCTTTAAAGCATTCGACTGCCGCGTCAACATCGTCCTCGAAGGAGGAATCGTTTGGCCATTTTCGAGGAGCCCCCATGAGCCAGCCCTCATTTATGACTCCATTCCAGAGACTCTCATCAAGTGATGGCACAGACAAATATATCGGATCAAACTTTTGAATGGCTCGAAGCAGTTCGTTTGAACCCTCGAATATTGCGGAATAGTAATATTGACCTTCATATTCATCCATTGTACACGCTGTAAGCATAAATGAAATCGCGCCAAGAACATCCCTTACTGCAAAATGCTCACAGTCGGAGGATGCCAACTCCAGCAAAGAAACAATCTGCCGTTTTATTTCTGTGCTTTGAAGTGCACGAAGATTATACTTTAAGGCTTGGCTGTGTACTGGCTCGCTAGAGAGCAGGTCAGTCATTTTCGTTAATAGAGTATCAAGCAACTGATTATCCTTGGTAAGAAGATTTCTCTCGTTAAGGTCAACAACAGCAATATGCCTAATGGGCTCGGAGAGCTCGTACGTAATAGCAGATTTCTTTGCCCGCATTATTTCATTATAAATATCAGGATTAATCCGCTTAATCTCCTTACACAGCCGCAAAAACGGATACTCATTAATAGCGAACACTGCGGGCTTCTTTTCTACATAAAGGTCAACAATATTCCTAGCGGCATCAGCATAATTCGTAACTTCATTAAAATCTGTTTTAACGAATACATTATTTCTGATAATGCAGGGTTCAATCGCCTTGATAATGAAGGTCTTGCCATCACCAGGATTTCCGGTCAAAAATACGAGCTTGTGCTTGTCTAGCATGTCAGAGACAAGCGGCTCTACACCGGAAGAAATGTGCAGAAAGCCAAGCTCATCCTTATTCATGTGGTCAGAATAACAATTCTTCCCATTATATAGCTTCTTGATAAAATCGAGCTTTGACATATTTGCCTCCTTACATGCCTCCGAGCAGAACATCATCCACCCTAAAGTCGTTCAGTCGCTGAACAATATCCACCGTTGTTAATCGCTTCATCAGCCAACGCTTATACCAATAATCAATCAATGCCTGTGTTCCATGGGCGATATCCTCCTCACAGTCAGGGTTAAAGCCATAATCTACAGCGTTTGTATAGCCCATCAAATAATCCTTCGTGTTCTTGGCAAGATCGACAGAATATACAATACGAGGAGAGTAATGCTTAAGAAATGCGTCAGCGCGGATTCCAATAGAGCTTAGGCCTCTGCTGATCATCCGAAAACGCGGGCTTGTCCCCTCCCCAAAAACATGATTAATACGCTTCCCGCCATCCTGCAGCTCAAGAATTCTAGAGAAAAGAGCGGTGGTTTCCCGTGAGAAAAACACGGTACCATAGCCCTCCGTGACTCCCATTTCGCGAAACTCGAGTAATCTGCCGTTGCCTAATGGTACCTTTATACGATTGTACTGGCTGCTTCCGACAGCATATAGACTGGTAGTGCCTAGGTAGACTAGACGGCTGTCGCGGATTACCCGTTCGCCCTTCATTCGAGAAGCGATTTCGCTGATTTGTCTCTCATAACGGTGAGTATAATCACTGATCACTCTAGGGCTACAAGCCAGAATGCTTACAAGCTTACCGCCTAAGAGGTGATTATATGGTGGGATGGAGCCGCAAACGATAATGTCCATCATGTTTGATCCAATTTTGCATTTTCTGTTAGCTATCAGCGCAGTATGAATTGCTTTGCGTCCGCCCTCAGATGCAAGAAGAGATAGGAGCTTGTCCTCGTTGCTTTGCCCAGCGGCATTGTTAAATGCTATTTTCGTTTCCAAGAGCTTGGCCAATTCAGATGCACGCTTACGCTTAAATAGATTACTCCTTGCTTCCTCCCGCCAATCCGGAGATGTCTCGTTGTTTCTGTTGTTTATTGACCTTTCGGAATACTCTGCAGCTATGGCATAAAGCTCATCGACCTGCTCCTGACGGGGATACTTGGTTTGCTTATAATAGCCAAGATCACCGGTATAGATTTCCGAAATTGCTGAATTGACATTTTTGACAAGAAGCGGGAAAAGGCGCTCTGCATAAGCATATCTACGCTGTAGGTATTCCTCCTCGGTTTCAATTGGTGCTTGAATTTTTACCTTAACTCTTTTTCCATCAGTTCCGCTTACAGTTTGCTCACAGTATTCTGTGTGAACTCGTTTTGACATCTCTGTCTTGATAGCCTCAATTGTCCAACCAATATCATCATCTCGAGCAGTCAGATTAAGGACGGAATTACCCAAGGCAAAAATACCAATGATCGGGTGATATGGCTGCAAGCTGTCTCTAACAAGATAGTATATGTTTCTCCCGGGCATTGTCTTATAGGGGATGGACCACGTGTAGCGGAAATATCTCCAAATGTCTGAAAGCTTAAAGCCTGTATACTCATCTCTGCTGCCTGTAACCATTTGAATATATGGTGCGCAGACCTGACGCCCCGTTCTAATTGCAAGGATGAGCGCATCTCTATTTCCAATCAAGCACTTAACCGATACTGGAGTACCGTTATAATTCCGCTCGGTCTCCATATACTTAATGAAGCGTGCGACGCTTTCGCTTTTAAATTGCGCATTGCGCTCTGCGCTAAGTCTATAGCGTATTTTCTCTTTATCATCAATGTTATCGTTTTCCATTCTCAAGGTAAGCTGATGATCCTGAAAATCAAAAATCCAGCCTTGAAGGGAAAGATCAACTAATACGCTTAGGGCCGCCATATATTTTTGGCAGTCAAGGTCGGCTTCTCGTGCAGTTTCAGAAACACGCCGAAGCTCATCGCTGATAATTCGAGCTCTGTTCATAGGTAACGTGTCTTCTAAGCGCCGAGTAAGTCGCTGAAACAACTCTTGGTATTCCTCGCTCAAAGCAGGACGATACTGCTCCGAGGCGATGGTCTGTTCTATATTTTTAATGGATGCTTTCATGCATTTCCTGCTTCCTGAATAAGTCTGCGTCACCGATGGCCGCATTCAATTAATTATTTGTAGCAAACACTAGCTGAGAGCTAATTCAGCAAGTATTTCTTTTCAGCCCCGCGGCCTACCCTCTGCACAAGCCCCATATTCCGCATCTGTTTCATAAGCTCAAAAGCGCGGGTCTTCTTGATTCCAAGCAAGGATTGGACCTCTTCATCCGTGATATGGCCGTGCGCGGAGGTATAGTCAAGAACCTTTTGCATCTGTGCAGTGACCGGAGAAGCCTGCTTTGGGATGGCAACGGTCATGGCATTCATATTGGGCAGGACCATTTTGAATGCATTGGGCGTTGCTTCGATGACCGGTTGTACGGGGCAGTTTTCATAAAGCTTATAGATCCTGCGGATGCCGGTGCCGTAGCTCTCGATCAAACGCAGGCGATGGAACATCTCGGCAAGATTCTTGTTGCGGGGTTGTGAAATACCGATACGGATATCATCGGTGGAGAGACCGGGGAGGAGGCCGCCGATAGAGATGAACTCTATCCGCTCGTCGTTCACATTGATGATAATGCTGCCGCTGTAGCTATAATCCCGGTGCACAATGGCATTCAAAAGTGCCTCGCGAAGAGCCTCCTCGGGGTAATCCTGCTTTTCAATACGCTCCAAGCCCTTAAATGACGCCTTGGTTCTGTTACAGAGCATCAGGTAATCAAAGGTGTCCTCCAGCTGCGCAAAGATGGAGCCTCCGAACTCCTTGTTATCCTTGAAGGTGGTATTAGAATCATCACCGAAAACTGCTACCTTCGTCGTATGCGCACATTGATCGGAGATGATAAGTGCAAGGTTGGTAAAAAGCTCATCATTCTTCTGTATAATCCCAAGGGCACGGTACTTTTCCTTTCCGAACGGCACTCCATATTTTTCGAAAGCGTTTGCCGCAGCCTCAAAGGACAGATCCTGCTCCATGGAGCGCATTTCTTCGAACGCATCGCCATCGCTTTCCTTAATCATCTGGCGAATCTGCTCAGGGGACGCTGGCACGCTGGAGGTGCCCTGGCGTACATAAACACCGTTGGGCTTCAGACCTTTTCCTTTGAGGTAGTAGGGCTTGTTGCTTCCCTCACTGATGGCAATACGCACCACCCTGTTATCCTGGATCGAAAAGCGCACGAACATTGTAACGTCCGGCACAATAGCATCGCGGATGCCGTTGGTGATGCGGGTATACTCCTGATCCACATCTGCCAGTCCGACGGCATTTCCATTGTTGTCAATGCCGACGAACACCACGCCGCCGTCCGTATTTGCGAAAGCGATCACTTCTTTATAAATTTCCTCAGTAAACTGAGCCTTGAATTCTATATTTTCGGTTTCAAAGTTCATGGAGACGCCTCCTCATACGAATTCTAATTATATTATACTCATAAAATTCGCTCTGTCAACCGGAGCTTGTGAATTTTCGGCGAATATTCGCTTATTCAATGTGAGTGCCCGCCTTGGTTGTTCTCAGAAACAGAGAGCCGCCTCGTCTAATAATGCGAAAGGACCTCCTTCGAGCAAGCAAAGGAAGTCCGCCGAATATAGCTTTTTACACAATTACAGCTTGAAGCAGGCATTTTTACAATTCCACTATTTCATCGCATGTCGTTCCATTTCTGCGCCTCCCAAAGCATATCGATATGCCGGCGGGATTTGCGGTTGGTGTTGTTGTAATCGTCCGAGCAGAGCCAGTCGATGAGATAGCATTTGGGGATCATGTACTTCTGCAGCAACGCCAGCGCCTTCAGCTTCCCCACGCGAATCCATTGGCAGACGGTGCGGCGGTTATAGCCTGTAAAATCCACGGCTGCGGCCACATCCATCACATCCGGAAGCGCGGCCAGCTTGCTCTCATAGTAGCCCCGGAGCTTCTTCTCGTCTTTGGCGCATGGCGGATGGATGCGGATTTTATAGGGCCGAACCATTTCGCTTCCGTATTTGTACCAGTTCTTCGGCGCTATGTATTTTTCCGGGTTGACCTCACGGTCGTTCATAAAAGCGATCACATCACTCTTTTTGATAGCGTAGCAGCGGGTTTTCTTACCGGTGCAGGTGTGAGGAATCAGGTTGAATTGGAGAAGATAGAGCGCCGTCTGCTTGCTGATGTGGCAGGCGATCCGCATCTGCTCCTTGTTCATAATCTCTGGATATTTTTTGAATTCCTTGGCGTCGTATTTCATAACGAAGACTCCTTTCTGTGTTTCGGTCCGAAAGGGCGCTTCGTATAATCTGTTTTGAGTCGGTTTTTCTTGCATTTAATCCGGGGAGGCTGTCCGCGAAGCCATACCGGACAAGGGTTTTCTTCTTGCATATTTTCTTGCCAGCGCGCAAAAAAATCGATCGTTTTGGGGCACTTTCCATTTCAATTTGAACTCTGGTTTTTTCTGATATGAAACTGGTCAATACCGGTCGGCGCGTCCGAAATCCGTTGCAGCACAAGGATTTTCGCCGTTTCCAAAACTGCCGCCACCGACCACAGCAGACACGAAAGTGCCAAGTGCGAACAAGACTCGAAAGTTTGAGGCTTTCTGGCTGATTCGTCCGCAGGGTTTGGCTTCACACGGGGCTGAATCCGGGGTGTGTATCATAATTTTTTCCGCTTATCTTGCATCGAAATCTTGCATTTGTCCGAAGGGCGTGTAAGATGGTGCTTGAAAAAATAAATATGGAGAGTTGTCCGAGTGGTCGATGGTGCAGCACTCGAAATGCTGTGTCCCGAAAGGGACCTAGGGTTCGAATCCCTAACTCTCCGCCAAAAAAGGCGTCATACCGCGGTTTTGCGGCATGACGCCTTTTTCTTAAAGGCGTACCGCCGACAACATTTTTTCTTGCCTTACCACCGGCTTTCCGGCAGTTCCTCGGGCAGTGCCAGGGCCTTTTCCATTGTGGCGGCGCTCAACTGTTTCGACTGAGAATCCAGGTGGGCGTAGATGTTCGCCGTGGTGGAGATGTCGCTGTGGCCCAGCCATTCCTGAATTTGTTTCATGGGCACACCCTGCTTCAACAGCAGGCTGGCGCAGGAGTGCCGCAGATCGTGAAAGCGTATTTTCCGCAGGCCGTGCTCCTTCAGCAGTTGGGCGAAGTTGTCGGTGACGGTATTAGGTAGGATAAGGTTTCCCATCTCATCCACGAACAGGTAGCCCTTGAATTTCTGATTGTAGCAGTTGCCGCAGAGTTTCTCGTTGTACTTCTGCTGCTCCTTCAGTGCCCGCAGCCGCTGGGCGAAGCCCTCCACCAGCGGCAGGGTCCGCAGGCTGGATTTGGTCTTGGCCCGGTCCGCCTGGATAAGCAGGTGCTTTCCCTCCACGCTGGCTGTGGTCACCGTGTGGCGGATGGTGAAGGTTCCCGCCGCGAAGTCGATGGCGTCCCACCGCAGGCCCAGCACCTCGCCCCGCCGCAGCCCGTAGAAGGCCGCAAACTGAATGATGAGTTCCAGCCGGTGCCCCCGGGCGGCTTCAAACAGCTGCTCCATCTCCTCAGCGGTGTAGTAGGCGGCCATGTACCGTTCGGGCTTGGGTCGCTCCACCTTGTCCACCGGGTTGCCGGGGATGAGGTCCAGCTTTACTGCCTGTTTCAGCGCCTTGTGGAGATTGGCGTGCAGCCGCAGCACACTGGTGGATTTCAGCGTTTTCCGCTCATGGAGATAAAAACTCTGGATGTGCCGCGCCTGCAAGCCGCCCAGCGTTATGCCGGTGGGCTCGAAGTAGGGCACGATGTGGTCCTTCACATTGAAGCAATAGGATGACCAGGTGGTGGGCTGCACCGAGGGGCGGATGATTTCCAGCCAGTAGAGCATGTAATCGCTGAACAGCATATCCGGGCTCAGGTCATCCGAGCGGTTCGGCACGGGCGGTGTGAAAGCCCGGCGGGCCTGCCGCAGCAGTTCGTCCGCCTTTTTCTTGTTGCCCTTCACCGACAGCCCGGTGCCTTGCCATTTTTGCACCCGTTTGCCGTCCGGGCCGTTGTAACTGAGTACGATGTAAAAGTAGCCGTTCTTTTCGGCCAACCGGCCTGCTACCATGGACATTCCTCCTTTTAGTTGGTGTTCTCCGGGTCCGACACAAGAATACCCGGAACCCGGTACGAAAGCTATTCACAAAAGTGTACAAGGATGTGTGCCCGAATTGGGTACACATCCACCAGATTACCCGCGCCGGTTTGCCCGGCGCGGGCGTTTTGATTTTAGCGGATTTGCGCGCGATCGCGAGGTTTGCGGCGGGGCTTGTCCCGTTCCTGCTGGCGACGGTATTCATCCCGGCAGGCGGCGGTCTTTTCCACCTTCCCGATGATGCGTTTGGCGGCCGCGTCATCCCTGCGCAGGGCGGAAATTTGGCGGGTCAGCTCCGCCCGCCGCTGAGCTGCCCCGGGCGACGGCTCCCTCCACCGCAGCTGCCGGGCGCAGTCCGCCCGCTCTTGGCAAAGGGCGGTGATTTGCCCCGCCAGGGCCTCCCGGTGGGCCTTCACTTCCGCCACCGTGGAAAAGCCCCGCTCGCTGATCAGGTGCAGTTCCTCCAGCGTCTTGCCGATGTCCCGCCACAGGGCGTTGATCTCCGGCCAGTTCACCCGGGGCGCGGGCCGCTTTGGGTAGATGCCCAGCTGGTAGCAGTAGTAGAGGTACAGCCGGAACAGGCTGCCCGTTTGATGGGCGAACATTCCCCGGCACCGATACCGCCGCGTGGGCGGATGGTATGCAGGCCGGGGCCGCAGGCTGTATTTGGGGTTGAAATTCAGATCATAGAAGTGGGGGCCGTACCGGGCAAAGTTCTGGGCCAGCGCCCGCTCCAGGGTGGGCCAGTCGTATTCCGCTCCCAGCCGGTAGATACGCACCGCCCGTCCGCCGTCCAGCGAACGGAGGGTGGCGTATTTGCGGCCCTCCTCCCGCCGCCAGAGATACCCCTGCTGCCGCAGCACCCGGGCGAAGTCCCGCTCGGTGCTGGCTTGAGAAATGGCCTTGCGGATGGCCCGGCGCATCGCCTCGTACCGGGTCTGGCCCTCCCCTTCGTAGAGCGGCCGGGGCTTTTTGCCTCCTGGCTGCCGGATGACCGACAGGGCGTGCTCCCGGCACAACTGGTCGGAAATTCTTCGCAGGTCCTGATATTGGCTCCGCCGTTGCTCATACTTCTTGCCGTCCACATAGGACACCGCATTGATGACGAAGTGGTTGTGCAAACATCCCGTGTTCAGATGGGTGGCCACCAGCACCTGGAACCGCCCGCCCCACACCCGACGGGCCAGTTCCACCCCGATGGCGTGGCACTGCTCCGGAGTCACCTCCCCGGGCTTGAAACTCTGGTAGGCGTGCATGGCCACTACTCCTTCGGTTTTGCCGAACTGCTCCTGCACCGCCCGCATCTCCGCCCAGGCGGTGGCGGGGCGGCAGTGGACGCCGCTCACCAGCTGGGCCGTTTCCCGCAAGATGGTTTTCTCTCCGTTCTCCGCGTAGTGCAGCGCCTGGGCCAAACCGCTGTACTCGGTCTTGTCCGGGTTGGCGGCGTAGTCCACCACGCGGCGCAGGCTGTCCCGCACCGGCCAAATTTTAGTGGTCGCCAGAGGCATCCTCCTTCCGCAAGAGGCTGTCCAGCAGCCCTTCCCGACAGCGGCGGAACTCATTGGCAAATGCCGGGTCGTATTGCGCCAGCTGATCGGTGAGGTGCTCCAGCCGGTCCAGACTGTCAAAGAAGGCTTGGGGCGGGTGGAACCGAGGCTCATACCCCAACGCCCGTTGGCGCAGATATTCCGACAGGGTCAGCCCGCATTGGCCGGCCGCTGTTTGGATTCGTTGTTTCTCGGCGGGGCTCACCCGCACGTTGAGGCCCACGCTTCTTATCCTCACAGGGCCACCTCCGCATGGGGGTTCGGGGCGCTCCCCGTACCGGCGAAGGGTTGCCCGGCGGCAACACAAAGCCCATGCTTGTTACCCCGAAGCGCCTCGAGTGACGACGATGACGGTGCTGACGGTGTTTCCGGGATACCCCCGCCGTCCGGGGATGTGCCGGATTTATCGTCATCCGCGTCATCACCGTCATACCAGAGCCGAAGCTGCCGGGCGCTGGCGGTGCGGCGGCTCTCACAGCGGATGCCCAGGGGCGCCAGGCCGGTGGGATAGAACTCCACCAGCTTGCGGGTCAGCTGGTTGGGCTGCACATCGGCGATGCCGGCGGCGGCCAGCAGTTCGGTGGCGGTGCCCTGCCAGCATTTCTGCCGCTGAACAAACTCGGCCACCGCCCACACACAGGCGGGCACGGCCTTGCGGGCCAGTTCCTCGGAGGTCTCCTCCTGCTCCAGCTCCCAGCGGCAGTCCTCCCAGCGCAGATCCAGGGCGCGGCTCTCCATGTCCCGGCCGGTCACGTGCAGCTGGGCGTTCAGGCTCATCCGCCGGCGGCGCAGCACCCAGCTGGTGTCCGCCCCGCCCATCAGGGCCACCGAGCCGGAAATGTCATCGAAAGGGTCGCCGGTCTGGTCCTTGCGCTGGTGGTGCACCAGCAGGATGCCGATGTTGTGTCGGTCGGCAAGGGATTTCAAGGCGCTCATGTCCCGGTAGTCGCAGGCGTAGACGTTTCCGTTGGCGTCGCCGGTGCGCACCTTTTGCAGGGTGTCGATGACCACCAGCCCGGTGTCCGGACGGACGGTTAGAAACTGCTCGATCTGTTCCTCGAGGCCATGTCCCAGACCTTCGCAGGCGGTCTGGAAATAGAGGTTGTCCGGCATCTCCTCCTCGCTCAGGCGGAACAACCGGTTCTGGATGCGGCTGTATGTATCCTCAAGGCAAAGGTACAGCACCGCCTGGGCGCGGAGTTGCCGCTCCCAGAGTTCACCGCCTTTGGCCAGTTGCAAACACAGCCAGAGGCAAAGCCAGCTTTTACCGATTTTGCTGCCGCCCGACAGCATGGAAAGCCCGCCGGACAACAGATTGGGAACGAGCCACCGCACTGGCGGCAGCGGGGTGATGGAAAGAGTTCGCGCGTCAATGGGTTGGAATTTCGTCAAAAGCATTTCTCCTTTTCAGTTGGTTTGATTGGATGAGGCGGGCGCGGCCACAGCGGCCCCAAACAGGCCCGCAAAACGGCCTTGGCCCCGGCGCGGGGGAAAACGTCCGCACCGCCTGTCAGGCCCCGCACAGGGCGAACACCGGGCGGACAGCGGCGAGGGACGCTTTGCGGCGCGGGAGGGTCAGGAGCCGGCGGCCCGGGCGGCGGGTTGCACGCCGTTCTCCACCACATAGCGGATTACGTTGATCTTGGGGATCTTGTAGGCGTTGCCCAGCTTCAGCCCCTGGATGCTGCCGCCTGTCAGCAGGTCGTAGGCCGCATGGCGGCTGATGCCCAGCATGACCTGCAGCTGGCGCACCGTCACGATGTCGGGATAGTCGGCGAATAACAGTTTGTAAAGGGGTTGGATGTCAATATTCTTCATCGATCACCTGCTCTCAAAGGTTTTTGCGGCGCGAAAAACGCGCCTGGGCGGATAAACGGACAGCGGACGCCGGCCGAAAGCGGCGCTACCCCTCCTTTCTGTGAGATTGATGGGTGGCGGCCAAGGGTTCCTTATGCAGGGTTCCTTGTTTTGAATGTGACGGGATTCCAGAGTTCCTTATGTAGGGTTCCTTGTGGCGACGGACGGCAGAATTTGCCCGAACAAGGAACCCATCATGTAGGGTTCCTTGCGGTGGTGGCATGGTCGGGAAAAAGTCCTCTCGTTATATACCAGTAACACGGAGTGCCGCAAACGAACACCTGCCAAGAAAATCTTTGAAAGTTTGGCAAATTTGACGGGAAACCGACCATGGAAAAAGCCCCTCGTTATATCCATGTAACACGGACCCCCTCAAAACGGTCACCCTTCCAAAAACAAATTCAGAAGTTTGTTGGTTTTGACGACAAGGGGGGCAGTGGAAAAATCTCCCCATTATATCCATGTAACACGGACATGCCAAAACGCTCACCCATTTGAAAATTTCACATTTTGCAAAAGACTGGTGAGGCGGATTCACAGTCCGGGAAACACACTTCGTTCACTTGCCTGCACATGGCTATACGAACAGCGGCGCGCCGGCCAAAGGAACAGCCCCACGGCCCACAAACCTCGCAAAACCGCAATAAACGGCGATTCAGGCAGCATATCCACCATCCCAAAGCCTCCGAAAGATACAGTTTGTGATACACCCAGCATACAGCGCGATAGGCTGACTTGGATCGCCACATGGCTATCCAACCGCAAAGCAGATGCGAGCCGCTGGCGATCCAGGTGGATTACCAGCAGCTCGTTCAATACGAAGTTGAATTGGTGTTTCGCATTTTTGTTAATTATAATTTAACAAAAATGCGAATGTCAATAGCTTTCGCAAAAAAGTTAATTTTTTCTTTACAATTTTTTCTTGCTACGGTACAATCAAGATAAGAAACGGAAAGGACGGGCTTGCTCAATGACAACCGGCGGAAAAATCCAGCGTATACGGCAGCATCGGAAAATGACACAGAAAGAGCTGGGCGATGCGATCGGCCTGCCCGCCAATCGTGTTGCTCAGTATGAGATGGGGTATCGTGTGCCCAAGAAGCCTCTGCTGGAACAGATGGCACAGGCGCTGCAGGTGTCCCCTCTGGCGCTTCAAGAGCCGAATACAGGAAATATTTCAGACATCATGGAAACGCTGTTCTGGATGGATGAAGATGTGCCCGGCGTGTTCCGCTTGACCACGATCCAATTTGATGATCCGGACTGTTGGCGGGAGGAATACCAGGAGGAAGGAGCAGAGGCCTGCCTCCATGGGAACATCGTTCTTCCCAGCAGCGTGTTTCCGCCCACAGTGCTGTGGACAGAAAATGGGATGTTGGACAGCTTTTTTAAGGGGTGGGCCGAAAAACAGGCTGCCTACTACGCAGGACGCCTCACCCGCGAACAGTATTTTGAGTGGAAAATCAGATGGCCGATGGATTCAGAGGTGAGAGGTGCAGAGTTCTTTATCGAAAAATGATAGGTGGAAAACGCAAGGATATGACCAGTGAGAAATAGGGAAAAGAGTGTGTTTTAAGCGGGTGACGAATTATCTTAGAAAAAAATAAAATGAAAAGAGACTGGCCATTCTGGCCAGTCTCTTTTCATAAAGATCAATCGCCTTTCACAGTATGGTTTTTATATGTGTTCCAAGTAGGCTCATAATCTGCAGTGGCTTGGTTTCCCCACATATCCCAACCTTCTCGATCGCCTCGAGCAAAAAGTTCCAAGAAAGGGCCAGGCGAACACCGCTCAATAATCGGGATAATCTCGTCCGGTTTGCGGGAATGCTCGCGCTTTTGTGTGCGAATCAAATTCACTTGCGACCTTGCAGGAGCAAGTGTGCGGTTGTTTTCACCGCGAATTCCGAACAGGAGAATCTCTGTAACATTCCGGAAATAAAACCCTACGCCACGACCGTCTGGCTGGCCATCTTTCCTGACCTTTTCCCAGATGATATTTCCTTTATACTCGAATCCCCACGCTTTCATTACAGCCAAGCCGTCGGGAAGGAGTGCGTTTGGCACCCAAAGATACAAGTGGCTTTTTTCCGCTGCGATTTCTCCAACAGGAAGATCTTCGATCTCTTCAAGGGACATGGTTTCGTAGCGATTGAGTTTTTTGTTCTCAGGGGCTACCTTGCCGGTTCTGTTTTGAAAACGCCAAGGCGGATCAGCATAAATGGTTGCGTACTTTTTGCCCGCACAAAAATGTAATAAGTTTTCTCCGGTGGTAAGGACCTTCTCCATGTTATTCTCCTTCGGTCCAGTCCGAAATGCAAGCTTTCCGAATGCCAACAGCAAGAATAGGACAGCCGCCATTGCGTCTGGAATTTAAGCGGTACAGCAACTTGCCCATCCAAGTGGTGCTGGCACCATATTTTCTCATAATTGGTTTCCCGTCGTGATCAAGTACGGTCTTAAATACATCGTTCAGCTCTTGTGAGCGAGTGATAATGACACCAGCACTGATGATGTCACAATCGTAATATGTACGCATTGCAAGCAAGTCACGGTCAAATGTCTGGTCCTTGCTGTTCCATTCCAAGTCGAACGCAACACGGTTTTTCAAGAAATCTATATTGTGACCATCAATGTACTGTTCAATAACTCGTTCCTCAAACGGTTCATTTGAGAAGCGCCCGCGCTGATCCGCTTGCCTGGGAAAGAATTTGATATGCAGATCCCCGGAAATGCGGATTTCCCGCCAACCGAAAGGATACAAAACATCATCGAATTTTTTAGGAATGTTGGTTTCATTTCCACCGGCAGCCTGCAAGTCAGAAACCGAGATGTTGAGCTTGCGCAGACAGGTGACAAGCTCGTTCCACTCTTCGGGGAATGCTTGTGTGATAATCTCAAGAGCATGATTGTAGTTATGAAATTCATACTTCTCCAGAAGGTCCTCTGGAATGTAACTTTTAATGTCCATAGGGGACGCCTCCAAATGGGATGATATAAACTATTATAACACAAAATGCTCTGCTTTAAATGCCTCTTTGCTTAATTCTTTAAGGTAAATGAGGATTTCTTCTTTTGTGAGGTGTGAACTTTCTGCAAAATCCTCTAAGGTAAGTTTGCCTCTACGATATAAATCATAAAAGCGCCAGAATTCATTGGGGTAATTCTTGTTGCGGTGCTCGTGCTGGTTCTTTATTGATGTTGTCATGGAGATCAACCTGCCTTTCAGCACAACAACATATCACACAAAATGATAATTCTCCAGTAACAACTACACCAATTTTTAAGGCTGAGTTTTGTGAGATTGCATCACCTCAAACTCGTGGAACAAGAAATGCATCCTCCCGATCCGCTTGTTGATGTGCCAGTGCCCGCAATACCAAGCGTCACAGGTCAGGCGGTCGTCGATGGTATCCAACCACCGCTCGGTGGAGGAATCCACGCTGCCCTGGTCGATGCCGGGCAGAAAGGCTTCAACCGGCTCGTACTTGAAGGGGCAGGTGTGGCTCAGCACCACTGGCACCTGCCAGCCCCGGGCGACCAGT
>ERZ507072.454-NODE-454-length-28020-cov-5.439049_pt1 | contig 28020 bp, 18 predicted proteins | sample MGYA00512864_ERZ507072 | MGnify/ENA metagenome assembly ERZ507072 | reverse complement strand
CACTTGACACAAACTCGACATGCGCAAAAAACGTGCGCAGAAAGGATGAGAAATATGCCGCGCAGAGGCGACCGGTTGTGGCTTTGCGCGGCATATTGTATTCATTACAATAGAATGCTCGCAGAGCGTGCATTCTATTGTTTTGCGACGATGTCTGGTTACCCGATTACAAGCTCCCTGCCGCCCATTTTTTCATACAAACGGTGAGAAATGGAAACCACCGTCCGGTTTTCTCCGGCACGCCTGAGCGCATACAAAACCTCCTGCTCTGTGCCTACATCGAGGTTCGCCGTGATTTCATCCAGCAGCAGAATCGACGGCTTCGCTGCAACCGCCCGGGCAATGGACAAAAGCTGCCACTGTCCCTGAGAAAACAGTGCGTCCGTGCAGGGCGTATCATAGCCCTGTTTCATTCCGGCAATCACTTCATGCAGTCCTGCCAGCTTCGCCGCTTCGACCGCATCCTCTCTGGAAATCGTCGGATCAGAAAGCGTAATCTGCTCCAGAACGGTTCCGGGAACCCGCTTAAAGCTCTGCTCCACACAGCCAAACAGACGCCGTCTGATACTGTCCGGAAGCAGATAAGCGTCCTGCCCATATATTTTTACACAGCCCTTTTGCGGACGATACAGCCCCAAAAGCAATTTAAAAATTGTGCTCTTTCCTGCGCCGGTGCGCCCGGTCATCGTTACCTGCTCGCCGGTTTTTATCTCGAAGCTCAAATGCTTCAGAACCATCTTTTCCTCTTCATAGCCGAAGCTGACGTCTTCCAGGGAAATGCATGCGACCGGCGAATCCGTGCCTGCGCTGGCTTTGCCAAGCTCTGTCATCACTTTTTCTCCCGCCTCCCCGGAGGTTTCCAGCCGCGTCGGCAGCTCCAGAAATTCTCCGACACGCTTCGCACCTGCCAGCGCCTCCTGGATCGTCTGGATTTCCATGCCAATGCTTTCGATTGGGGAAAAGATTCTCGAAATATAGGAAATTACCGCAACCGCCGTACCGACTGACATGCCGAAAAACATTCTGACTTCCGGGCCGGACGAAGCCGACAGCAGCATGACAACGCCCGTCACCAGCGCATCCGTAATCAAAATAACCGGAGAATACAGTGCATCGTAAAAATTTGTACGCTCCATCGCAGCATATCCTTCCTGCAGCGTGCGGTCATAGCGTTTGCGCATAAATCCTTCTTTTCCAAAAACATGGATCATCCGGATGCAATGAATTGTCTCCGGCACAAGACCCGACGTCCGCGCAGCAGCCTTTCTGCTGTCCATCTGCGCAGCCAGCATTTTTTTCTGAACATGTCTTGTAAACAGTGCGATCAGCGGCAGAATCGCCAGCAGAGTAATCGCAAGTCCGCGGTTTTTCTGCCAGAGCACTGCGTAAATACCGATCATCGTGCAGGCGTCTGCAAACATGCTGATGATACCGGAGGTAAACAGCGTTTCCAGCGTATCAACATCTCCGACGAACCGGGATGCGATCGTTCCTGCGTCCATTTTACTCAACGTATCTGCGGACAGCTGCGACAGCTTTTCGCACATCTGACTGCGCAGACCGTGGGTCAGCTTCTGTCCGAATACGATCAAAAGGCTTTCCCGCGTAGATTCCAGCAATCCCGCCAGTGCTACCACGCCAAAATAGGAAAATGCCTGTGCAATCGGCATCGGGTTTCCCGCAGTCAGCCCGTCCACGATTTTTTCCAGAATCAGCGGCGGCACAAGTGCAGTGACGACTGCGCCGACTACGGTGATGACCAATGCAATCGGAAGTAGAAGATTCTGTTTGCAGATCGATCCCACCGCAGTGAGAATTTCATGATGCGCCTTTGACGGCATCGTTTTTTTCAAACGCTCACGCATGGTCTGCTCCCTCCTTCCATCCCTTGCACAAATTTGCATATTCCGGAACTATCTGCAGCATTTTTTCGTGCGTTCCTGTCTGCGTCTGTCCGTTTTCCATCCAGATGACCTGATCTGTCTGATCAAACAGATACAGGCGGTGTGAAATCAGCAGGATAATCCGATCCTTTGACATCGCTTTTAATTCCCGGAAAATCTCCTCCTCCGTATTCCGATCCAGCGCCGCAAACGGGTCATCCAGAACGATCAGCGGCTTTGCATGGGACAGCGTCCGTGCAAGCGCCGTTCTCGCCTGCTGCCCGCCGGAAAGCCGCACGCCGCGGCTGCCGACCAGTGTATCGATGCCGTTTTCCATTTCGGACACTTCCCGGTCCAGGCAGACGCGCGAAAGCTCCCTGCAGACGTCGATCTGCTCCTCTCCAAGCGCGACATTGTTTCGGACACTGTCCGTCAAAAGCTCCGGATCGTGTCCCTGCCATCCGACCATGCTCCTGCGTTCTTTGTCTGAATATTCAGATAATTCTTTCCCGTTTAACAAAACATGCCCGGTATAAGGCACTTCTCCCAGGAAAATTTTACCAAGCGTCGATTTGCCGCACGCAACAGGACCCGTGATCCCGATGATCTGTCCAGGCTTTGCACTTATCGTCAATCCGTCAAAAATCTGCTTTCCACCCGGATATGCGCCGCCTGCCTGATCCAGCTTCAGGCTGACCGCCCCGGCTGTCTTTTCTTCTGTTTCTTCCGGAGGCTCTGTCAGCAGCGGACGGATTCTTTTCCACGAAACGTTCGCTTTCTGTACGGAGTTAAACAGCTTCGCCGCCTTCGAGGACTTGACCGCAAGCTTTCCATAGCAGGATAAAAATGTCGTAAACGCTGCGATGTTCCAAACCGCCCATCCGTTGTTTAACACATTTTTCGAACCGAAATACAAAATCAGCACGGTGCTTCCCATAGAAATCACCTGATACAGCGGAGGCATCGCTACGACCTGCATTCCTGCACGGACTGCTGTTTTTTCGTAATCCTCCAGCTGTTTTTCATACATGCCGCTGCGCTGTTTTTCACAGCCGTAAATCCGATACGTCACCGCGTTGCCCGCGCGGTCCAGCGTCGCTGTATTCAAGCGTCCGGCGCTCTCCTTATATGCGGCATTGCTGCGCTCTACCACGGTTTTCATCTTTTCCGCCATCAAATAGGAAAACGGCGGGAACAACAGACACAGCAGTGCAAGCCGCCAGTCGTACCACAACAGCATCGCAGCATAGGCAAGCAGCGCAATACCGGTATCAAAAATCTCCGTCGTGAACTTCCGGATTCCCTCTACGCACGCATCCACGTCAGACACCGCTTTTGTCAGAAGGCTTCCTGCCCCCTCTTTTTCCAGCTCACCTACACTTTTATGTACCAGATTCCCGTAAAGCACCTGCTTCATGCTCCGGTTGATATCGTTCGCAAACCGGCGCACATAAAACCGCTTGATGTAGCGCGCGCCCTGCACGAATCCGATCACTGCCACATACGTGCACACCAAAAGCAGCATATCGGCAAAAAATTTTTCCCCTGCAAACACATCCAGCAGACACTGTGCAAGCCGTCCTTCAAACCACGGTCCCGCGAGCAGTCCGATATTATAAATCAGGCCGGAAACCGTCACCGCAAGCAGCGGCTTCCACTCCGTCACAAAGTAGCTTCCGATCTGATCCGGTTTTCTCCCGGCAGTCCGGATTCCCGATTCTTTCCTGTCGCACATCGTCGTTCCTTCAGCCATCCTTTTCTCCTCTGTCCATCCGTTCCTTTACCTGTAAAAATCCAGACCGGCTTTCTTTTTTCGATCTCAGATACAGTCGATCCAGCATTTCGCAAAAGTGCTCGGTTTCTGATTCGTCCAGTTCCTCCATCAGCCACTCATAAAACGTCGATTCGATGCTGACCTTGGAGTTTTTCAGCCCTTCCGCCTTTTTTGTCGCATACAAAAGCTGACTTCTTTTGTCCTCCGGATTGTCCCGGCGAATCAGGTAGCCCTTCGCTTCCAGGCTTGCCGCCCGGCGCGCCGCAGCTCCCTTGTCGATCTTTAATTCTTCCCGCAGCTGCGCCTGTGTGATGCCGGGATGGTGCCGCACCAGATGGATAAAATCGAACTCCGCCGTCCCGATTCCTTCCTCCTTCATCGTCTGTACCGTCAGCTTATTTAACTCCCGCGCAATTTTCGTCATTTTCCGTTCGGTTGGGTCCATCGCAAGCGTCCTCCTGAATTTAAGTTGCAGGGACTTTCCTGCACGATAGTTTTTCAAAATGGATGTACCTACATCTTTCTTTCATCCTAGTTTATCTGCAGAGAACTGTCAACCGTTTTCCTGCGCTTGAAATATCCGGAAAACCGCGCTATGATGTTCTTAACTGACTTATGTATCTCACAAAGAAGGGAGCTTCATATGACTTTAGAACCGCTTATTTTAAAAATGATTTCCTACGATCACGGCAGCCCGGAGCGCATTCAGCATTTTCTGAAGGTGCACAGCTTTGCAAAGACGATCGCTGTTTTTGAGCATCTCGATGAAAAAACACTGTTCATTACGGAAGCTGCCGCCATCGTGCACGATATCGGCATCCGGCTGTGTCTGGAAAAATACGGAGACGGAAACGGAAAATTGCAGGAAAAAGAAGGTCCTGCCCTGGCAGAGCAGATGCTCTCCGAGCTGGGATTTGAAAAAGATGTGATAGAGCGCGTCAGCTTTTTAGTCGGTCATCATCATACTTATACCGGCATCGACGGTCTCGATTATCAGATTCTGGTGGAAGCGGATTTTCTGGTCAACCTCTTTGAAGGAAACACGGACACAGCCCATATCCGGGCGACCTATGACAACATTTTCCGCACAGAGACCGGGAAAAAAATCTGCCGCGAAATGTTTGGCTTATAATGTGGAGACATCATCAGCTTTTCTTTCCATTTCGCGGCATTTTTTAAAAGGATGGACCTCCCACAAAAACGGCGACGCTGCGCGGTTTCAGGATAAATTCACTGTCAATGACAGTCATCTGTGACTCCTTTTCGGGCATTTCCGGCTGGTCCGTATTGACCGCAAGCCTCCATACAAAGCCGTTTGGAAGCTTCGGCAGAAAAAACTGCTGATCCTCCCAGAAAACATTGACCGCCAGGTACACGAGATCTTCCGTTTCCAGTTCCCGGGTTCGCTCCGTTTCCAAACTCCACACAGATTCCCGGCGTCTCTCTGCTTCCTGACTCCACGCGTTTTCCTGATTTCGTCCTGTTTTCTGGCTGCTTCCGGCCGGAACCGCCCCCGCAAACATCACGCCCAGGAATTTACTTTCCTGGGTCACATTATTGTCCCAGGGCTGATTCGTATGGACGCTGACCGTCGGGAACCCAAGCCCGGACGGACTGCATTCTCCGCGGATTGCAGAGTGTTTTTTGCGGAATGCAATCATATAACGGAAGAATTCGTAAATTTCTCTATTTTTTTCCAACAGCGACCAGTCCAGCCAGGAAATTTCATTGTCCTGGCAGTAGGCGTTGTTGTTGCCAAACTGCGTATTGCAAAATTCGTCCCCCGCCAGAAACATCGGCGTTCCGCGGCTGCACAGTAACACCGCACAGGCATTTTTGATCATTCTTTTCCGAAGCGCTTCTATTCCGGGGTTGTCGGATTTTCCCTCGTACCCACAGTTCCAGCTTCGGTTATCATCTGCACCATCAGTATTATTCCAGCCGTTTTCCTCGTTATGTTTCTCATTATAAGAATACAGGTCGTACAGCGTAAAGCCGTCGTGACAGGTCAGAAAATTGATTGACGAATTGTAGCCCCGATACTGCCCGCCGTACAGATCCGGAGAGCCGGTAATCCGCTTTGCCGCCTGTGCTGCGAACCAGTAATCTCCTTTTAAAAAGCTGCGCAGCTCGTCCCGGTATTTGCCGTTCCACTCCGCCCACCGGTTCCACGCCGGGAAATTTCCGACCTGATACAAACCGCCCGCATCCCATGCTTCCGCAATCAGGTTGACGTCCTTCAGCACCGGATCTTCCGCCAGATTCCGAAGCAGAGGCGGCTGTAACAGCGGCGTCCCGTCCTCGTTTCGTCCCAAAATGCTCGCAAGATCAAAGCGAAAACCGTCCACCCGATAATGAATTACCCAATGCCGCAGGCATTCCAGAATCATCTGCTGTACGACTGGATGATTGCAATTTAACGTATTTCCGCATCCGCTGAAATTATAATAGTTTCCCTCCGGCGTCAGCATATAATAAATCCGGTTGTCGATTCCCTTAAATTCAAAAAACGGTCCCTGCTCGTTTCCCTCCGCGGTATGATTGAACACCACGTCTAAAATGACTTCGATTCCGTTCTGGTGAAGCTCCCGGATGAGATTTTTAAACTCCGTCCCTTCCCGGTTATACTCCTGACGCGCCGTGTATCCTGTGTTCGGTGCAAAAAATCCAACCGTGTTGTAGCCCCAGTAATCCAGAAGCGTTCTGCCGCCGATTTCACGTTTTCCCATTGTCTCGTCGAATTCAAACACCGGCATCAGCTCAACCGCAGTGATGCCAAGCGCCTTCAGGTAGGGGATTTTTTCCCGGATACCCTCAAACGTTCCCGGAAACTGCACGCCCGAGGAGGCATGCTTTGTAAAACCGCGCACATGCATCTCATAAATAATCAGCTCCTGCATCGGCTTTTTCGGCTCTCTGGCGTCACCCCAGTCGAAATCGTTGAACACCACCCGCCCATGATAACCCTTCTCCCGGTCGGGCTCTTTTCCCCAGATGCTCTGCTGCGTCACCGCCCGCGCATACGGATCCAAAAGCACTTTTGTTTTATCATAAATCAGCCCTTTTTCCGGGACGTTCGGCCCGTCCATCCGATAGGCGTACTCAAAATCGTAAATATCCAGACCGAACACGATCATCGAATATACCCGCCCGATCCTGTAATTTTCCGGAAAAGGAATCGTCCCGTAAGGCTCTTTTTCCCCTCTGTGAAACAGCAGCAGCTCACAGGAAACCGCATTCTGAGAATGAATTGTAAAGTTGACGCAGCTTCCGAAGGAAGTCGCTCCGTTGATTTCATATAGCCCCGGACGGATATCGAATCCGTTGACACGATCCAATGGGTTTAAAAACTGTTCCTCTGCCGCAAGCGGATTTAGGTTCATGCTGTGTGCCTCCTGTCCCTTTCGATTCTTACTCTCAGTTTATCATCTGTAGGGCAGGATGCAAGCAGGAAAGTCTGGTCATCGCTGTTTTTATCCGGAAAGAAGAGGTATCCACCGCAGCGGTTTGCGCACCCCGGCGGCACGCGCGCCATACTATATAGAAACGGAGCGTTTCAGGTGATCTGCATGGCAGTCTCTTCTCTGGATATTCTGAATCTGTCCCACTCTTTCAAGGACGTGTGCGAAGCGCACGCCAAATCTCCCGAATGTCTCTCCTGCACGCTCCGTCTTTTACTGGAATACAACCTGATTCAGGCAAACCTGGAATATTCCAGACGCTTTTGCTGCACCCCCCAAGCACCGGACGACGCAGCTTCTAAAAACTGCAAAAAGGAATTTCCATCCGCAGAATCGTAGATTGTCAACAAAGCTAAAAAAGTTTTGAGAAGAAAGCAAATTCTGGTAAATTTCAATAACATTTCTTCCTTTTTTCCATTAGAATAATGTCGATTTTATAAAAATTTCCTTTTTTCTTTCCTTTTTTGTATTACAATGAAATTATCAAAAATCGATCGAAAGAAAGGGGTTTTTCCAATGGCAAACAGAATTATGCTCAACCAGACCTCCTATCACGGAGCTGGCGCAATCGAAGAAATCGCAAACGAAGCAAAGGCTCATGCTTTCCGGAAAGCATTTGTATGTTCCGATCCGGATCTGATCAAGTTCGGCGTAACCGCAAAGGTAACGGATATTTTAGACCGCGAAGGTCTTGCTTATGAAATCTACTCCGATATCAAAGCAAACCCGACCATCGAAAACGTAAAGAACGGCGTTGCAGCGTTCAAGGCTTCCGGCGCTGACTACATCATCGCAATCGGCGGCGGTTCCTCTATGGATACCTCCAAGGCCATCGGCATCATCATCGCCAACCCGGAATTTGAAGATGTCCGCAGCCTCGAAGGCGTTGCTCCCACCAAAAAACCCTGCGTTCCGATTATCGCCGTTCCTACCACTGCCGGCACCGCTGCAGAGGTTACCATCAACTACGTTATCACCGACGTAGAGCGCAAGCGCAAATTCGTATGCGTTGACCCCCACGACATGCCGATCATCGCAGTCGTTGATCCCGATATGATGTCCTCCATGCCAAAGGGCCTGACCGCTTCTACCGGTATGGATGCTCTGACCCACGCAATCGAAGGCTACACCACCAAGGCTGCATGGGAAATGACCGATATGTTCCACTTAAAGGCAATCGAAATCATTTCCAAATCCCTGCGTAACGCCGTCGCTAACACCAAAGAAGGCCGTGAAGGCATGGCTCTTGGTCAGTATATCGCAGGCATGGGCTTCTCCAATGTCGGTCTCGGCATCGCTCATTCCATGGCACACACCCTGGGCGCTGTTTATGACACCCCTCACGGCGTTGCATGCGCAATGATGCTACCGATCGTTATGGAATACAACGCAGACTGCACCGGTGAAAAATACCGTGAAATCGCACGCGCAATGGATGTAGAAGGCGTTGATCAGATGGATCAGGCTGCTTACCGTAAAGCTGCGGTCGATGCTGTCCGTAAGCTTTCCGAGGATGTCGGCATTCCGTCCAAGCTCGAAGCCATCAAGGAAGAAGATCTTCCGTTCCTGGCAGAATCTGCCCATGCAGATGCATGCGCACCCGGCAACCCGAAGGATGCAAGCATCGAAGATCTGACCGCATTATTCCGTAAGCTGATGTAAAAAAGAATGTGCCAAGGCACATTCTCTTATGAAACAAAAAACAGCCCCGACAGTTTTTATTCATGACAATAGAATGCTCGCAGAGCGTGCATTCTATTGTTTGAAAACTGTCGGGGCTGTTCCTTTGCACCTCTTATAACGGGGGCGCGCCTTCGATTTTTACTTAATTTCTTCCGGGTTGGGTTTCAGGGTAACGCCTCTGTTAATATCACCCTTTAAATCCTTACCGAACTCATAGTCATTGCCAGGCAGAATTGCATTCAGGATAATACCTGCCAGCGCTGCGATTGCAAGACCGGTCAGCGTGATGGAAGTGCCGAATACCGTAAAGGTCAGACCACTGGAGAAGCCCAGGCCGCAGACCAGGATCACTGCTGCGATAACCAGGTTACGGGACTTTGTCAGGTCTACATGGTTCTCTACTACGTTACGGACGCCGATTGCGGAAATCATACCATACAGCATGAAGCTTACGCCGCCGATGATTGCGGACGGCATGGAGCCGATTACATCAGCCATCTTCGGAATAAAGCTTAAGATTACTGCGAATACAGCTGCAATACGGATCACTCGGGGATCATGTACATGGCTTAATTCCAGAACGCCGGTGTTCTCACCGTAGGTGGTGTTTGCAGGACCGCCAACCAGAGCGGACAGAGAGGTTGCAAGACCATCGCCTACCAGAGTGCGGTGCAGACCGGGATCAGCGATGAAGTTTTCGCCGACTGTTGCGGAAATCGCGGACATATCGCCGATGTGCTCCATCATGGTAGCAAGCGCGATCGGAGCCATAACTAAAATTGCAGTCAGGTTAAATTTGCACAGCTGGAAAGGCGGCAGGCCAACCCAGGATGCAGATGCAATGTTGGAGAAATCCAGGATGGCGCTTCCGTCCGGATTTGTCAGGCCAATTGCATTTAAAACAGCTGCAACAACATAGGAAACCACAACGCCCATCAGAATCGGGATAATTTTGAACATTCCTTTTCCCCAGATGTTAAATACGATAATGGTTCCAAGTGCAATCAGGGCAATCAGCCAGTTGGTCGATGCGTTGGAGATTGCAGACGGTGCAAGGGACAGACCGATACAGATGATGATCGGACCGGTTACAACAGGCGGCAGATAATGCATAACGCGATGTACACCTGCAAGCTTGATGACCAGGGCAAGCACCAGATACAATAAACCAGCTACAACAATACCGCCGCAGGCATAAGGCAGCTTTTCCCCCATAGTCATGTCCGCGAAAATTCCGGTGTCCAGATTTGCTACCGTAGCAAAACCGCCCAGGAATGCGAAGGACGAACCAAGGAAAGCCGGTACCTTCATCTTGGAACACAGGTGGAAGAACAGAGTTCCCAGACCCGCGCAGATCAGGGTTACCTGAATGGAAAGCCCTTCTCCTTCAAAATAGTTGTTGACCAGAATCGGTACCAAAATCGTCGCACCAAACATTGCGAACATATGCTGCAGACCTAACAGCAGCATCTTCGGTACACCAAGTGTTCTGGCGTCTTTAATTGCCACACTTTTCTCCTCCATTATAAACCTCCTATAAATTTTTTTCTGTTCTATAGTAGTCTCTTTCTTCCTTTCCGTCAATCATTTCCTGTAGAAAAAAACCTTCTATTTTCTATGTGAATTCAGTTTTTTCCTCTTTTTTTCAAAGATAGGGTGCGCTATAATAAATTCTGCACGCCATTGGTGTGCAGTTCACACGCACCAAAGAAAGGACTTCTATTATCATGACTTCCAATTTCGAAACCTCCCGGCTGTCCGGCCGCCCCGCCTGGGCGTTCGACCGCAGGATTTTCTTAAACGGCATGCGCGACGGCGTTCCCATCGCACTGGGCTATTTTGCCGTTTCCTTTTCCCTCGGTATCGCCGCAAGAAACGCCGGTCTGACGCCGCTGCAGGGCTTTTTTGCCAGTCTGTTAAACAATGCTTCCGCCGGCGAATATGCTGCGTTCACCTTAATCGCCGCCAATGCGACGCTTTTCCAGGTAGCGCTTATTACTTTGATCGCAAATGCGCGGTATCTGCTGATGAGCTGTGCGCTCGCGCAGCGCTTTGCACCCGGCACACCGTTTTTCCACAGACTGATTATCGCTTATGACGTAACGGACGAGCTGTTCGGCATCACGATTTCCCGCCCCGGCTGTCTGAATCCGTTCTATACCTATGGTGCGATTTTGCTTGCCGCTCCTGCATGGGCGTTCGGCACAGCCTTCGGCATCATGGCAGGAAACGCGCTTCCGCTGCGCGCTGTCAGTGCGCTCAGCGTCGCCCTTTACGGCATGTTCCTCGCAATCATCATCCCCCCGACACGGAAAAATAAAGTCGTTGCTGTCCTGATCGTCATCAGCTTTGCGTTGAGCTTTTTCGGCAGTTATGTGCCCGGAATCTCTGCATTGTCCGACGGAACCCGCACGATTTTGCTCACCGTGCTGATTTCCGCCGCTGCAGCAATTTTATTCCCGGTCAAAAATACACAGGAGGAGGAATCCGAACATGAGTCGTAATGTGCTTTATATCGCCGTCATGGCGCTGGTTTCCTATACAATCCGCGTCCTTCCGCTGACGCTGATCCGCAAACCGATCCGCAACACATTTATCCAGTCGTTTCTTTATTATGTGCCTTATGTTACGCTCGCTGTGATGACCTTTCCAGCCATCCTGCACGCAACGCAGTCGCCGATTTCCGGTGCAGTTGCCCTGATCGCCGGAATCATCGCCGCATGGCTCGGCGCCGGATTATTTCCGGTATCCGTGATCTGCTGCGCACTGGTTTTCCTGATCGAGCTGTTTATCTAAAAAAACTGATATCACAGCTTAAATTTCTTGCTTTATCTTCCGTTACGAACTTGTTATGCTGTTCTTATGACACAGATCAATCTGAAATTCCACACAATTTCAGCTCTGGGAGGAGAGTTATCGTTAATGGAAGATTTTAAAAAGAACTTGCTTAAAATGGGAAAAACAAACCGGACTGTCCCGGCGGTTTTACTGAGCGCTGCTGTCTTCTTTCTGCTGTTCGGCATTTTTATGATCCCCCACAAAGTTCAGCCCTTTGACCCGACCTCCGGCGGCTATGCTTCCCTCAATATTGTCTATGTTATGGGCCCCTTCGCAGAGCAAACCTCTGACGGAAGGACTGTAAAGAAATATTATGTTGCCGAAAACGACAAAGGTTACTGGTCTATCATCAGCACCGAAAACTCCTGTCCCTTTCCGGTTTACAATGAAACCATTTCCGATGCCGATCTGAAAACACTGGTTCCTCAGACTGCTGTCGGTCAAAGCAAGAAGATACCCAAAAAGCTTGCCGGATACCTTGTAGACTGCTTTAATAACAACGGCTTTGAGCTCTCCCTTTCCGACTATGAGCAAACCTTGGGTGATCATTATCTCGATACCACCGCACCTTTGATGGGCAGCAGCCTTGTGCTCTTTATATTTTCTGCAGTCTTTTTCATCCTCAGTGTGATCGTCCTGATCTCCTTCAGGAAAAACAGCAATCACATTCAGACCCGTATTCAGGAGCTTATGCAAGACGGTGAGTTCGAACCACTCTGTCAGGATTTCCAGTCAACTGACGCTGCTTTTTATGCCGGATTAGGTCTCGCTGTCTCTCCCCATTATCTCCTTGACTTTTCCAATTTGCAGTATGGTTTTTCTGTATACCCCCTCGATCAGTTTTATAATGTTTTTAAATGCAACATGGTGAACGGCAAGCCTACAACATCCAATTACATTGCTCTGGAGCTCAAGAATGGACAGCGGATCCTTGTTGCAGCCTGCCCGAATACATCTAAAAGCTTTAACACTGCACTGGATATGCTGAAACAGTCTGTAAACGGAGGTATGCAATGGTGATCACTTACGGAACCAGAACCTTATTCAAGCGGGAAGGCGCATGGGGACATGCGATCTGTAAAAACTGCGGACATGATGCTCCCCAAACCCTTTGCCGCCAGCTCGATCAGGTAACGCTTTTCTTTATCCCCATCGTCAGTCTTGAAAAACAACGCGGCATCCTGTGCGAAAGCTGCGGCATGATTGTACCCCTCGACAAGGCAGAATACAAACGCCGCCGTGAAGCAAGACAAAAAGCTGCCCTTTTCTGAACTCTATACGATAAAAAAACCGGTCATAAAAGACCGGTTCTTTTTATCGTCTATTCTTTTTTCATAATCCATACTTCGCTGACTGCCAGCGCCTTTAAGGTATCGTAAACCTCCCAACGGACTTTCAGCGTGCCGTCCTGATAGGATTCCTTCGGCAGGTCGTATTCCCAGAACGGCTCTCTTCCAGCCTCAATCTCCCGGCGGACAGATTTTCCGTTCGGATTCTGCGCAATCCGGTCTGTCAGCAGGACTTTTCCGGCACGGATATTGACCAGCGTTTCATCCTTCAGCGCGGTCTGTCCCATCAATGCCCGGAAAAATGAATTCGGATAAAATACCTTCATCCCATAAGAAGCTTCCGGATCAAGTCCGGTAAACGTCATTTCCAGCGGCGTTCCATACAGCACCGTCACATTCAGCGCCCAGGTCAGCGGCATCGGGAACTCGTGGTACCAGCCGTCGATCTCATGCAGCAGGCCAACCATTGTATACACGCTGTGATCGATGAATGGAGTTTTTAAATATCCGGGATCTTCCTCCCAGCTGTGCCATACGGAAACATGTGAAAAGCCTTCGTAAGTGCCGGGCGCGCAAAACTGATTTCCGTCGCCGGGATCCTGACGCAGGTTCAGCTGATGCAGCGCTGCGCATCTGTTCTTTTCGTTCTGCATCTTTTCAATCCGCTTAAAGCTCTGCATCAAATACTGATAATCGTTTAACGGCATGCTTCTCGTCTGCAGGTACGCGCCGCGAATCCAGCACTGCCCGCCGTGATGGTTTTCGGTCAGCTGAATACCGCACAGATTCCGCAGGCTGTCTGCCAGCTTCAGCATTTCAAACAGCACATCCTCCGCTGCCGGAACGTCCCTGGAAAGATTCAGGATCGTCCGCGCCTCCCGGATAACTGCTTCGCTTCCGGTAATATCCGCCAGGTCGAGCACCGCACGCGCCTGCTGCTCCAGCTCCTGATCCTTCGCATATTTCTGTTTCGTCCAGTAATCCGTCAGAATCCGCAGCTTTAACATCTGATAGCGGTAATTGTTTTTCACCTGTTTCGATACGGTTTTATCGAATGCTGTAAAGGATTTATACAGTGCATCGATTCCGTCGTTTTCCAGAACCGGGCCATCCCAGTTATGCTCCACGTCCATCAAAAATTCCGCAACCTGCTCAGAGGTTTCCGAATCGATAAACAGGTTTGCATAATCCGCCATCGTTTCCTCTGCCGCCACCGAGCTGTCAAAATCCTGATCCGCCCAGAGGATCTTGTTGACGTCGTCATGGATCCCCTCGGAATAGGTGATCGAACCGATGGTATACGGCTCTAACATATTGTGAATCGCTTTCATTTTTTCCGGACGCGCATTGTAGCCCTCCCGTCCGCTCGTCAGTGCAAACGCCATATCCCAGTTTTCCACCGGGAACTGACAGTTCGAATTGTGGGAAATATCCGGGTAGTTCCGAATGTTTTCACGATATTTTTCGGGGAGCTTCTCATACAGCTCTTCGATGCTGTCCTGCTCCCAGGGCGCAAAGCACACGCCGGTAATCCAGTCCGGCTCCTTTGCGATTTCTTCATAAAAAGTATCGTACCAGCCAGGCTCCGGCTGAAAATGCTGCGGTGCAACCCATACGCCCGCTTCCGGATGATATTCGTGCAGAATTTCCACAAAATGCTCTGTCAGACGCATCGCATCCGTCGGCCAGAGGGAACCGGGATCCCCCAGCGGAACCAGCATTGCATCCAGATAAGGAATTGCAGAAAAAACCTTCCGCCGTTCTTCCATCTCCCGGTCGATACACCCAAAATCATGATAATCGCGTCCGACATTCGGATACCACAACCAGACGTCCATGCCATAGGAATGAATGATTTTGGAAACCTCGCACATCAGCTCCATCGGATCTTCCGGGAAAAGTGCGGAATACAAACGGTCGTCCGTCTTCGGCGGAAGCAGCTCGATGGCGTTTGCTCCGAACAGCGCCAGATCCTCGATATACGCCTCGAATTCCTTTTTTGACCATGCACCGTAGGTATTGTTTTTGTCCCGGTAGCCCAGCTGATGTCCCCGCAGCGGATACTGCGGCGTCATGCTCAGGCTGTCCAGCTCGTCCGGAATTTCAATGCTGCCTTTTTTTACAATTGCTTTTCTCAAAAGCCGCGCCATCCCGTAAAACTCACCGCGCTCGTCTTTTCCGAGCACAACGATGCGCCCGCTGCCGTCCGGATTGTCGATAACCCGGATCCGGAAGCCCTCTTTGCCCGGCACAGTGATGCCGTCAAACAGCGCTTTGACCTCCTCGCTGCAGCTGTCCTCTTTATAAAACTCTATGCTGATTTTTCCAGACGTTTTAGACTGCAGTAAAGAAACACCGCTTCGTTTTTTTAAATTTTTGCAAAATACGTCCGCAGTCTTTTTTTCCAGAGCAGTCTGAAGCTGCGGTTTGTATACAACAGCTGATATGATTTTCATTTTCTTTCTCTCCTTTTCTTTATTTCCACAACTTCCGTGCCAGGATGTCCAGCGGCTCTGCGAACCGCTCAAACAGCCCGTCCTCCGTAATTTCATTTCCATCCTGCGATGCATAATCGTTCCACAGCATGTAGCAGGCTCCCAGCATCCGGCTCGACCACCGCGGAAGCTCCCAGGTTCGCTCCTGCGTTTCGAAAACGTTCGGCTGCCACTTTTTTTCCAGAAAATCCAGATCCAGACGGTCATAGCCGCCGCCCGGAATCAGGTACAGACTGCTGCTCAGCGAATTGATGATGGAAAATCCGGCATCATACATTTCCTGCGGATCTGTCCAGTCCGTATCCCATACCTGCAGCTGAATTTTTCTGGAAAGCCCCGAATAATCCTGTCCGGTCTTCGACAGGCTGCCCCACATGCGGATCGTCTTTTCCGGCGCTGCCTCCGCCACATAGTCCGAAAGCGCTTTCATATAATCCACAAAGGCTTTCTGATTCCCAAAATACTCGTCCATGCCGATATGCACCGTCCCCGTTCCGGAAAAAGCATCCGACTCCGTCAGGTATTCCGACCAGATCGTCTCTGCCAGCTTCTGCGCTGCCGGGTTGGACAAATCCAGCTGATCGACACTCTCCGGGTCACCGGAAAGCCCAAGCTTCGGAAATACTTTTGTAAGTGCCAGACTGTGGGCGGGCGTGTCGATTTCCGGCACGACCTCAACGCCCATCACCGCAGCGTCCTCGATAAACTGTGCAAATTCTTCTTTGGAATAATACAGATCCTGCGACGTAATCGACTGTCCCGCTTTATTTCTCACATCCGATTCCAGCCGAAACCCCGCATACAACTGTCGCGCGCCCTCTTTTGTCCCATCGTAATCGCTCTGGGAAATGATCTGATTGTCGTTCAAATGAATCTGCAGCGTGTTCATCTGATGCTTTGAAAGCTCTTCTGCAATGCGGTACAGAAGTTCGAGGGAAACCGGTCTGCGCCCTACGTCGATTCCAAAGCCCCGGACCGACCACGCCGGATAGTCCCGCAGCACGCCGGCCGGAAGCTGTCCTTCTGATTTCTCCCAAAGCTGTCCAAGCGCCACACACCCCCAGCGCACCCCACGCTTCGTGCGCGCTGAAATCGAAATCACGCCCGGACTCTCTGCTTCCAAATTCAGTTCATACCCCTCGTCCCCAAGCGTCTGTGTCCATTCTTTTCCGTCCCCGACAGCCTTCCGGAAGTTCAGGACGATATCTCCTTCCGTTGGTTTTTCTGTATCCGCCAGCTTCTCAACCGATACGTCCTGCAGCAACTGTCCGGAAAGCTCCGTTGCAAAAAGCTGTGCCGTCCGCTCCAGCTCCTCGTCCCGGTACACGACCCGGATGAAACGGGTTGTCCAGTCAGAGTGGGCCGCTCCAGTGGACGCGCCACCGGGCTTCCATTCCATCGCGGTGAAGCCCTTTGGAAGGGTCCCTGCCGAGAGGGCTTCCGGTACTTCCTCCCGTTCTCTGTCCACTTCCACCCTCTCCGATGCCGGAATCTTTGTCTGTATTCCCGGCAGTTCCTGCATTTCTCCGTCTTTTTCCAGAATAAATCCAAGCTCAACCTGCGTATCCGCGATCGTGTCCGTGATTTTTCCGTCCATATTTACCAGCACATCATAATCCGCACCGCCAAAGGAAATGCTGTACGGCTCCGGCACCGTTGGGAGCTCCAGCGTTCTGCGGCTCCCAGCTTCAATCACAGGTGTTTCAACCACAAAACAATCCTCCAACTGTCCGTACACTTCCAGCTCCTGTACCGAGACGTTCTGATAATACAGGCTTAAATCGCTTTCCTCTTTCAAAACGTCCGTCACATGCAGACGAAAATACCGCGCCTCTACAGGCTCATTCAACACAATCTGCTGCTCTTTTTGCTCCGGCGCCTCTTCAAAAACAGATGCCTGCTGCCAGTTCTCTTTATCCTGGGAATATTCCAGCGCATAGCTTTTCGCATTCGTCCGTTCCCAGTATATCCGAACTGCACCGATGCTGACCGGTTCTCCAAAATCCGCCATCAGCCAGTGATCGTTGTTTTCCCAATCGTTTTCCGACGACCAGCGCAGGGTTTCGTCCGTATGATTTCCGTCCCCCGCATACATCGCCCGAAAGTCCTTGCCTTCCTCGCTGTCCGCTGTCAGCTTCGCTTTTTTCTGTAAAATCAGATTTTCCCCAACGGTTTCTACCGTCAATCCGGCGTCACATTCTTCCGCACTCCATACCTGCCATAACGGCTGCTCTTTCTCAGAAATTTCTGTCATGCTTTGAGAAGCAGCTGACATTCCGAGCACTCCTGCAGCAAGCACTGCAACCTGAAGGAATTTTGACACACGGACTGCGTGCCTGCCATTGGCATGCCGCCTGCCCACCGATTTGTCGCCTGCAGATTTTCCATCTTCCAGTCTGCGATCCGCGTGCAGCAACCTTCCGCTGTCTTTTCCCGTTTTTTTCTCTTTCATGCCATCCCAGAACCTTTCCAGTCCGATTTCTATCTACTATCCGAAAAATTTCATCACGATTTTTCCCGTCAGAGAAACGACCATTCCAATCGTGGGAACCACATAGATTCCTGCAAAAAAGACTGCCAACAGCAGCCGATACAGCATACCGAAGCATTTTTCAGCCTTCCCCTTCTGCTCTGCTGCAATTTTCCATCCCGCCTCAGCTTTTCGCCTCGCAAAAAACAGAATCAACAGGAATGCAAACCCCAATATGCTGATACCAACCCCAGCTTTCAGTCCCGGTTCCTCAAACGAAAATACAATTTTATTTTCGCCCTCTGCCAATGTTATCCCCAGAAAGCCGCCAAGTATCGGCTCGATATCCACAGCTTTCCCGTTTTGTATACACTTCCATCCGTCTATCGCAACGAACGGAACAAACAACGTTTCTCCCTCTGCCGCAGACACACTCACATGAATTTGTGCATTGCGCTCTGAAATGGAACATTCTGACGGCTGCAGGATTCTGGCGGTTCCTGACTGCAACGCCGCCTGCCATGCATTCTCATGCAGCGCACCAAGCTCCATCTCCTGTGCTGCGACCAGCGTCCCCATCCGGTCGGTAACAGAAATCATCACCTCCTGCGCTTCAAAAGTTCCCAACCAAATCAGCCGATGTGCACTCGCCATCTGGTTTTTCTCCGGAATTTCAACCGGCTCACCGTTGACTGAAACAAAAATTTCATCCGCGCTTCTTCCTGCATCCAGATACAAAAGCTGCTTGTCCGTCACAGAAATACAAAGCGTTCCATCCTCCAAAACAAGCTCCTGAGCCGGGAAAACTTCCATGATATTCGTATACTCTTTCGAACCGGTCGTCACATCCACGCTCTGCTCTTCTTCAGAAGTCTGTCGATGTTTCGTTTCAACATCCTCTGCAGACAGCAGCTCTGCCCAGGTACGCTGATTGGAAAGTACACTGCCGTTGCCCGACTGCCCCAAAGCTTCCTTTGAGAATACAAACGCATTGCGCAGCATTGTATCGGAAATTTCTGTTCCGCCGACGGCACGCACCGAAACCCAGGGTGCAAGATAACCGAGACTTTCCAAAACCGCCTTTGTCTGTTTGCTTTCGGTCGGAAAGTATCCGCTGATCGAGCCTTTCCGGTCCACCAATGCAGCGTTGATCGGAAGATCGTCCCGATCTGCCTCGCGCGCAAGCAGCCACGAAGGCTCTGCGGATGCAGCGTTTTCATTCTCCGCCTGCTTTGCAATTTCTGTCATCTGTCGGTACGCCGCTTCATTTTCCTGTCGAACCGCATAATCTGGTGGCAGTAAGATCATTGTATACACACAAAAGCCGCCAACAAGTGCTCCAAGCACCGCCATTCCCGGGAACCCTGCCCCTCCTGTTTTTTCCCCGGAGGTCTTTGCATGGAGCACCTTTTGTCCGCACCACGCCGATACTCCAACAAGCAGCAATACAACCGCTGTCACAGCGGTTTCTTTCGGACACACCTTGCTGATCGCCAGCGAGGAAAACGCCTGCACCAGACGCTTTTCCCAAATGAGTGTCAGGCATACAGCGCCCAATGCGGATACAGCCGAAGCAACCAACAGGAGCACACAGCGCAGGCGGAGCCCTGCCGGATGTTTGCAGACATTTTCTGTATGAAAATCATCCGCATCGCGCTCCTTTCTCACCGCCACAAGTGCCGCCATGCTCAGCACCGCCATGTACCCATAGCGCACCGGGAAGCACACATAGGACCCCATATGCCACAGGAGGTTAGCCGGTTCCAGCAATACCGTCAGCCACAAAAATCCCGTCAGATACAGCCAGAACCGTTCCGCAGCGCTACGCCTTTTGCGTTTCCGGAAACATCCCGAAGCAAACAGAAGCCCGATCAGTACCGGATTTGCAATCTGGAACAGCCTCTCAAACAAATCATCCAAACCATGCCGTTTCATCACACCGAAATAGGACAGATTTTCCCCGGAACGCGCGGACTGCAAAAGCAGAATCGCAGACGGGAGCAGAACCGCCGCCGAAATACAAATTCCGATCAGCGTATCAATTCCCATACACCCCATTTTTTTGGTGCGGTTTTCTTTTCTCTCACAGGTATAGAGCCAGATCGCCCCGGCAAAAAGTGAAAACAGAAGCGTCATAAACCCGAGCTGAATGGACAACATCAGCTGCCATGCGAGCAAAACAGCGTACCAGCCGCCCTTTTTCTCCCTCAGCAAACGCAAAAGCGCCAGGCAAAACAGCGGAAAAATCACCGGAAAAATCATCCACTTGATGATCTGATAGTTATATGCCATGTACCCGCAGCACGCGTAGCAAACGGCGAGCGCAACATTCTGAAAGCGTCTGCCCGATGCTGTTTTTTCCAGAAAAATATGCGCTGTAACCGCCGATGCAGTGCTGTAAAGCAGCACCAGCACATTGACCGCCTGATAAATTCTGTCCCGCCCAAACAATAGCAAAACATAGTTAAACGGATTTAGCACCTCATTGATTGTATCCGCATACAGATTCGCCCCGCCGGAAACGCTAAAGTCCAGAAACAGATTTTTCTGTCCTGTCACAACATCATAAAAATGATACAAAAGCGGCAGATACTGGGAATATAAATCCGTGATCGCCACTGATCCATCCCCGAAGGGATACATTTTTTTATAAGAAAAAAGCAGGCAAAACAGCGCCACACTGCAAAATGCAGTAAGCGCCGTCGCCTGCCATGTTTTACGGGATTCTTTTTTCAGCTTTCCATGCCAGAATACTCTTTGGTCTGTCCGTTTTTCCATTCAGATTTCTCCGTACTCTATCTTCCTTAAAGCAGACACCACACTGCCGTCATCGCCGTGCTCAACATACAAAATGCCAGCAGCAGTACAAAAAGCACCTGCGATATTGCTCTTTTCACCGCCGAATGCCCGGTCACACCGCCCTCCCTGCGCCGCATCTCAAGCTGCTCTTTCGTGCCCTCCTGCCAGATAAACGCCAGCGCAATCGCCGGAAACAGTAACTCGATTTCCATATATCGAAAATGCATGCTGCATTCCTGCGGATAGTCATAGGCAAACTTCAGATACAGGAGCAGGTGCACAAAATAGCCGACCACAAATAAAATCCGGCTCGCAGAATCGATGCCGAAGCGCTTTGCCCGAACGACAAATACGCGAATAAACGCCATCCATGCCGCCAGCGCCAGCAGCGCACCGACCAGCATCAAAAGCACTGCCAGCACCTTTACACTGCGTCCGACGTCCGCCATATCCCATTCGCCCAGCACTGAGGTACGGATGATCTGCATCCATACATTATAGCCACAGCCCAGCTTAAACTGACGTAAGTTGTCCAACATTTCCGACGGCACCGGGAACAGGAAACGGTTCAAAACCGGGACATTTCCGGTGTACTGCCAGGAATCCTCCGGCAGCGTATAAATCCACACAAGGGGCATATGGAACTGAATCCTATTTCGGATATAAAAGCTCATGCCAAGGGGAATCGAAACTACACCAAACAGAACGTACTGACCGAGCAGCTTCTTTACCGGAACGACGGGAATTGCAGCATTTCGGGTGTTCTCTACGCTGCGTGCCCTACAATCTCGTCCATTGTCCAGACTTCTTACCAGCATCCAGAGCATCACCGCCGCGATCGGAAAGGCCATCTGCGCGACACTCTGTTTTGTCAGCATACCAAGCGCGATAGAAACCGCCAGCTTTAAGATGTTATGCGCCGTCGGAAAGCGGCTCCACAAAATCGTATAGTACACACACATCACCGTGAACATCAGGCTCATACAATCGTTGTTCACGCTTCCGGAAAGCAGCACCAGCGCCGGATGGAAGCAAAACAGCAGCATCACAAAGCGTTTTGCTTTTTCCGTCAGCTCAAACTGCTCTGCAATCCGCAAAAGGAACCAGAGAATAAGCAGCGAGCAGACAAACGGGACGACCTGGATCGACTCCTCCAGCACATCCGTATTGGAAATAAAAAGAGAGCAAAGCTTCATCCACAGCGCGCACAGATAATGGTGCAGCGGCGGATGGTTGAACTGATAAACACTCGTCGGGTCAAAATCCGGCAGCTTCCAGTTTTCATATAAATACTGGATATATGCCAGATGTCCGCCTGTCACCGTATGCCCAGCATCCAGATCGATCATCCCGATATCATACTGTCTGTCATAGATCGTGGAAAAAAGCACATAAAACAGGCGCAGCATACAGCCTGCCGCCAGTATCACATCCATTTTGATCCGATCTGTCCTTTTTTCCACTTTCTCCATGCTCTCCCCCATTTCGTGCCCCGCGCTGCAGCAGTTTGACGCTGCGCCGTTCTTACATCCGTGCTATAATTTTTATGCCCGTGCCTCAGTTTTTGACCGCACGGCGCGGCCAGCTTTAATGCATCAAAATCATCGAAAACAGTACGGTAAGGATACCGCAGACACCGATCGCCAGTCCGCTCATGGCGCCCTCTGTTTCTCCCAACTCAATCGCCTTGGATGTTCCCACCGCGTGGGAGCATGCGCCGATGGAAATTCCGGCGATCATCGGATCGTTTACCCGGAAAAGTCTGATCAGTGTCGGTGCAAAAATGCTTCCCAGAATGCCGGTAAAAATAACCGCAACAACGGTAATGGGCACCATTCCTCCGTGTCCCTCTGCAACGCTGACTGCGATGGGTGTCGTAACGGACTTCGGAATGAGCGAGACTGTCATCGCCTCGTCCATGCCAAACAGCTTACACATCAGCAGCACGCTCCCCATCGATGCAAGAGATCCGCAGGACGCACCGACTACGATGGGAAGCCAGTTTTTCTTTAACAGCTCTGCCCGCGTGTAGATCGAAACTGCAAGACATGCCGTTGCAGGTGCGAGGAACATGTTGATAAGCGCTCCGCCTTCATTATATTCCTCATACGGAATTTTAAAGATCAGTAAAACGCCGGATACGATCACAATTGCAAGCACAAGGGGATTGCACAGCACCAATCCGGTCTTTTTACGGATCCAGGTTCCAACCCAGAATGCGGCGATACTTAATCCGATTCCGAAAAACGGAGACATAAACAGTTCATGCATCATTCTTTTGCCCTCCCGCTTTTCTTTTTCTGCATCAAATACAGCGCGAGCTTCATGCTGTATGCCGTCACTGCAAATGTCACCACCGTACTCACCACGCAGATCACGATCAGCTGCACCACCCAGTTTTTCAGGACGTCAAAATAGTTGATGATGCTGACTCCCGCCGGGATAAAAAAGAATGCCATATTTTCCAGCAGAAAATCCGATTTTTCGCGGATATGGTCTACCTTCAGAATATGTACGCACAACAGAATGAACAGCAAAATCATGCCGATCACGCTCGCTGGGAAAGAAAACGGAAGAAGCTTTTCGATAATCTGAGAAATCCAGCAAATCGAAAAGATAATTCCTACCTGTGTTACGATTTTCAAGTCTTAATTTCCTCCTTTGATCCGGTGCTGCCCCTTAAAGCAGGCAGCGCTGCATATCTTTTATCATCTGTTCCGCCTGCGAAAGCAGGTCTTCAGAGTTTTTCTCCACTACATTACTCCTTTTGAACTGATAAGTAAAGACCGGATTCCCCTGAGGTAAAAACTTTAAACTGTTCCCATATTGTTCGAAAAGCATCGGGATATTTTCCCCGTGCACTCGTGCGTCCGGTCTGTATACAAAGCGCAGCTCCCCCGGACGCCCCTTGATTTCCATAATATAAAGCTTGTGCGCCTGCGCCCGCAAAAGCGCAATCCGCAGCAAATTGTCCACGGACTTCGGCACGGTTCCGAAGCGGTCGAGCAGCTCTTCTTTCATCTCTGCACTCTCGCTTTCCGTCTCCACGCCGGCGATTCGCTTGTAAATGTCGAGCTTCTGCTGCTCATTGACAATGTAAGAAGCCGGAATATAAGCGTCCACCTCCAGCTCCACCGTCGTAAGAAAGTCCGGTGCAGTGTCCTCGCCCTTTAAATTCTTTACCGCTTCGTTCAACATTTTACAATATAAATCATAGCCAACTGCTTCCATATGACCGTGCTGACGCTCTCCCAAAAGGTTGCCCGCGCCGCGGATCTCCAGATCCTTCATCGCAATCTTAAAACCGCTGCCCAGATCGGTAAACTCCCGGATCGCCGCCAAACGCTTTTCTGCAATTTCCCGCAGCACCTTGTCCCGCTTATACATCAAAAATGCATAAGCCGTCCGGTTCGAGCGCCCGACACGTCCGCGCAGCTGATACAGCTGGGACAATCCCATTCGGTCAGAATCGTGGATGATGATCGTGTTGACGTTGGAAATGTCCAGACCGGTTTCGATGATCGTCGTCGCAACCAGAATGTCAATTTCGCCGTTGATAAAGCTAAACATGATTTTTTCCAGCTCTCTCTCCGACATCTGCCCGTGTGCAAATGCCACATTCGCATCCGGCACCATTTTCCCAATCCTTGCTGCCATATCTGCAATCGTATTGACGCGGTTGTATACATAATACACCTGACCATTCCGGGACAGCTCACGGGTGATCGCCTCACGCACCATTTCTTCATTATATTCCATCACATAGGTCTGGATCGGCTGACGTTCCTCCGGCGCTTCCTCCAGCACGCTCATATCGCGGATACCGACCAGAGACATATGCAGGGTCCGTGGAATCGGCGTTGCCGTCAGGGTCAGCACATCCACGTTCTCTTTCATTTTCTTGATCTTTTCCTTATGGGTCACGCCAAAGCGCTGCTCCTCGTCGATCATCAAAAGACCAAGATCCTTATATTGCATATCTGATGAAAGCACGCGATGCGTCCCGATCACGATATCCACCAGACCTTTTTTGAGATCCTCGATCACCTTTTTCTGCTGCGCAGGCGTCCGAAACCGTGACATCTGCTCAATCCGGATCGGATAATCCTTCATCCGCTGCACAAACGTATTGTAATGCTGCTGCGCCAGAATCGTCGTCGGCACCAGAAAAACAACCTGTTTGCCGTCCTGCACCGCCTTAAACGCCGCGCGGATTGCAACCTCGGTTTTGCCATAGCCAACGTCCCCGCAGATCAGGCGATCCATGATTTTGTTGCTCTCCATGTCCCGCTTCGTCGCCGCAATTGCCATCAGCTGGTCATCCGTTTCCTCAAACGGGAACATTTCTTCAAACTCCCGCTGCCAGACCGTATCCTCCGAAAAAGCGTAGCCCTTCCCGTTCTGGCGCGCCGCATACAGCTCCACCAGATCCTTTGCGACCTCATCCACTGCCGCCCGGACACGGGTCTTGGTCTTGTGCCACTCCTGCGTTCCGAGCTTGTTTAACTTCGGCTTTTTCGCTGCATCGGCGGATGCGTACTTCTGAATCGCGTCCAGACCGGTTGCCAGCACATAGAGGTTTCCTCCGTCCCGGTACGAAATTTTCATGTAATCCCGGACCGTTCCCTCCATCTCGACCTTCTCGATGCCCTGATAAATACCGAGACCGTGCGTCTCATGAACGACATAATCCCCGACCTTCAGCTCTCCGAAATCGCGGATTTTCGTGCCCTCATAGCGCTGAATTTTCCGCTTTTTCTTTTTGGGCGCGCCAAAAATATCTCCCTCCGAAATAACCGCGAATTTCAGCATCGGATATTCAAAGCCTTTTTCCACATGTCCGTAAAAAAGCTCTGTCTCGCCAGGCAAAACCTCCCGGTCAGGGTCTTCGCTGTAAAAAGCGCTCAGCTCCTGCTCCCGCAGATCGGCTGCCAGACGCTTCGCCCGCGTCCGGGATGCACATAACAAAAGCACCCTGCTGCCATTTTTCTTGTAACGTTTTAAGTCCTTTAACAGGGCTTCAAAACTGTTGTTATAGGACGGCATGCTGCGCACCGTGATTTCAAACCTGCGATCCGGCTTAAACAGGCTGCTCTTTGCATCCAGTGCGGCGAGTGACGCTGCCCGATACTGCGACAGCTTCCCTGCGATTTCCTTTTCGGGGTACAAAAGCTGCGCCTGTCCCGGCAGGATATAGCCTTTTTCCAGACGTCCGGTCATGCTCTCCCGAAATTCTGTTTCAAGCGCGTTCGCCGTTTCCGACAGATGCTGCGGCTCATCCAGAAAAACTGCTGTTGTCTCAGGATTGAAAAACTCCAGAAAGGACTCCGTCTGCGGATAAAAATAATGCACGAAGCTTTCCAGATTGACTACACTGCCAAACTCCTGCGCAGACTCTTCGATCTCTTTGATCTGCGTCTCAATCCGGTGTGCTGCCTCCGGATTGCCCTGTTCCCGCAATTTTTTGGCATATTGCTTCGTCTCTTTTTTGATTCTCGCAAATCCGTCCTGCCTGCGCGCCTCCGAAAGCATCAGCTCCGTTGCCGGATAAATCGCAATCTCATCCAGATTTTCCACCGAACGCTGGGACAGCACGTCAAAGCTTCGAATCGACTCTACGCTGTCTCCCCACAGCTCGATTCGATACGGATTTTCTTCCGTCATATCGAAAATATCAATAATTCCGCCGCGAATGGAAAACTGTCCCGGTTCCTCTACCTGCGGGCTCTTTTCATAACCCATTTCCACCAGCTGAGCGGAAAGCTTTCTCTCGTCAACCGTTGATTTTTTATCGAAATGCAGTATTCTCGACACAATCCCGGAAAGCGGCGTCTGCGGCATCATCAACGCGGACATCGTCGTTACGATCGTAACCGGACGCTTTTCGAGCAGAGCGCGCAACACACGCATCCGCTCCCGCACCAGATCGCCGCCGGAAACATCCGCCTGATAAAAGATCAGATCCTTGCCCGGATACACCATCGTCCTGCGGTCGTAAAACCCATATTCTGCGCCGATTTCCCGCGCTCTTTTGTCACTGAAAGTAACGATGATTTTCTGTGTAAAACCATCGCTCAATCCATATACCATATGAAGCTTCTGGGAATCATACAGCCCGGAAAAGGCAACATGCCCTTTTCCTCTGTCCAGAAGTGCTTTTCCCTCTTCAAACTCCGCCAATTCCCAAAGCGGAGCTGTCAATACCTTCATGCTATGCCTTCTCCACTTTTCGCCCGTTATACACGTTCATCGCTGCATCCGGACCTTTTTCCAGAATCATCTGCACCGCTTCACAGACTTCCTCCGAAACCTGCTTCATCAGCACCTGCTCCTCCCGATCAAAATGTCCCAGCACATAGTCCGCAAGGTCGTAGCCTGCCGGTTTTTCCCCGACGCCGACCTTAATCCGCACAAACTGATCTTTTCCAAGATGCTGAATAATATTCTTCAAACCGTTATGACCACCCGCGCTGCCTTTTTTGCGCACCCGGATGATGCCAGGCTCCAGGCTGATATCGTCGTGAATTACGATCAGGTTCGTGCTGCCGTCTACCTTATAATAATCCAGCACTTCCCGGATACATTCGCCGCTCAGGTTCATATAAGTCAGCGGCTTTACCAGAATTATTTTCTGCCCATTTAAATATCCTGCACCCAAAAGTCCCTTGTGCTTTGCCGTGTTTACAGAAATTCCGGTCTTATCTGCCAGCATATCTATGACGGAAAAGCCGATATTATGCCTTGTATTATCGTATTCTTTTTTCGGGTTTCCAAGTCCTGCAATTACATACATGTTCTGTCCGTTTCCTTCCTGCTTCTGCCTGCCCTTTTCTGCTTTTGCAGGCGCTGTCTGTTGTGCTTTCATGTTAGCACAGTTTCCCCCGCTCGGGCAAGTGAGAATGTACCCTGCTGCCCTTTCCATCTGCGGCGACATACAGATGGCTTTTCTAACCGGATATCCGGTCAGGAAAACAGTCCCGGTACATCGCTGCACCGGGACTGTCTGTTGTAGTCTGTATTTATTTTCTGTATTTATTTAAGAAGTTATGCAATCGGTTCTTCCAATGCCGTATTGTATGCTTCCAAAATAATTCCCTGGATCTTTTCCCGGGTTCCCTGGCTGATGGGATGGGCGATATCGCGGTATTCCCCATCTGCACTGCGCTTGCTCGGCATCGCAATGAACAGTCCCTTATCGCCCTCGATCACTTTAATATCATGCACCACAAACTCGTCGTCCACGGTAATGGATACAATCGCTTTCATTTTACCTTCTTTGGCAATTTTCCGAACCCTTACATCGGTAGATCGGAAGAGCACACGTCTGA
>ERZ507072.446-NODE-446-length-28621-cov-10.800182_pt1 | contig 28621 bp, 48 predicted proteins | sample MGYA00512864_ERZ507072 | MGnify/ENA metagenome assembly ERZ507072 | reverse complement strand
GACGACGCCATCACGCTCCACGGCCTGACGAAGGACACGGCCAAGGAATCATGGATTGTCGCCGAGCCGACCGCGGGGCTAACCACCAAAACCGACGCCCCGGCCGGCCTGACCGACCTGTCGGCCACGCCCGTGCATGACACGGTGACAGCGAAGACCATCGGCTACCCGACGGGCTCCACGTTCGCCGCCACGCTGACGCTGAACTACCAAGCCGCCGACGGCACGACCGCCAAGGCCAAGGCCGTCACGTTCAGGGCCGCCATCAACGGCTCCACCAAGTCGCCCGACGTGACGCCCGCGCTGTTCGGCTGGAAGACCTGGCGGATCGGCCACTACTGGTTCGACCTGTCCGCGGTCGACCCGAACGACAAGACCATCACCGTGCCCGGCGCGAACGATGCCAACGAACAGTTCGACGTGGGCAACCACACGACCAAGGCCACGCTGGCCATCACCACGCAGGCCGCCAAGAGCACGGCGTCCACCACGAACGCCGACCCGGTCCATGACACGGTCAGGCTCTCCGCCGCCGGTGCGGCCCTGACCGTCGCACGCGTCCATGTGCGCCTGAACTACCCGAAGGCGGACGGCACGACCGCCACCGCGGTCAAGGACACGGGCTCCATAACCGTTCCGAAGAACGGGTCCGAATCCATCGCCTCTCCGGCGTTCACGCCGTCCGACCTGGGGCTGGGCGACCTGTGGCCCGACAACACGGCTGGAACCTACTACTGGTTCGACGTGTGGGTCGACAAGGCCGACGTGGCGCTGTCCGGCGACACGGGCGTGATGGCCCTGTCCGGCTCGCTCAGCCATGAGGGCCGGACGGACGCGGCCGAACAGTTCCGCCTCGACAGGCAGGCCGGCAAGGCTACGACCACCGCGGCCGGCACATTCGCCCGGGCCGGCGGCACGGCCGCCACGCACGACACGCTGCACCTGGCCTTCCCCGGCGCCAGGACCTTGAAGGCCACGAGCACGCTGCATTACGCGGCGGATGCGGCCGCCGTCAAAGCCGACGCCTCGAAGGCGAAGGCCGTCACCGTCGCCGCCAACGGCGACGTAGCGGGCCCGTCGTTCGCGCCGTCCGACTTCGGCTGGAGCTCCTGGAAGGCCGGCCGCTACTGGTACGACCTCGACATCCCGGCCCAGTCCGGCTACAACGCCCTCGCGGTGGACGGCCTGACCGACAAGGCCGAGCAGTGGACCGCCGTCGTGCCGTTCGCCCTCGACCTGGCCAAGCTCGCCTACATAGGCCAGCCCGGACAGGGACGCTGGTCCAACGAGCCCGTCAAGGGCGCGGTGTTCACCCTGACCGAGGCCGCCGATGCCAGCGGCTCCACCGCGAAGCCCGGCACGAGCCCCAGGACGGTGACCACCGACGCGAACGGCGCCGCCCACCTGCTCGACGGCGTGATCGGCGCGACCGGCGACCGCTGGTTCAGGCTGGCCGAGACGAAGGCGCCCGCCTCCTACGCCCTGCCGTCCTCCGGCACGTACTGGATGGTCCACGTCAAGGGCGGCGCCGACAAGGCGTCCGTCACGGTGGTCGGCTCCAACGCCGAGGCCAAGGCGCTGCTCAAGGACCTGAGCGGCTCGACCGTCACGGTCGGCGACCGGCTCGAGGGCAACATTATGCCGCCGATGACCGGCGGACGCTACGACGTGGCCCGCGCGGGCGCGTTGGCCGGCGCGGTCACGCTCGGCCTGCTCATCGCCGGGTGTGTGGTCCTGCGCCGCAGGAATACGTCACCGCTCGACAGGTGACGCCATAGGCCGATAGGAGACGGGAACGCCCCCGGAGCCAATCCAACGGCTCTAGGGACGTTCCCGTCTTTCCGCGACGCATAACCCACGGGCATGAGACGATTCAACACGATGGCCTTGGATGCGGACGCCGAGCCGCTGACCCGTGACGACATCGACGGGATCATCGCCCACGGCGACCCCGTCGAGCGCATGTTCCTGCTGCGCCGCCACGACCTGACCGCGGGACAGTGGCTCTGCCTGCTGTCCGACGGGAACATACTGGTCCACAACCGCGCCTGGGACGTCCTGCGCGACCGCGTCGCATCCCATGTCCTCACATGGACGGGCTTCTACTCGCGGCCGCGCATGCCGTTCATGGAACGCTACCGGCTGGCCGAGCGGTACGACCTGACGCGCAGGCAGCGGCGCATGCTGGTGCGCGATCCGGACATACGGGTGCGGGAGCGGTTCATCTGCCGCACCGACCTGACGCGCCGCGAACAGATCAAGCTCGTGCTGACCACGCCGATGGTCTTCTGGAGCGTCATCTCGCACGAAGGATATTAGAATCGGCGGCATGGGCATGTGTTCGGTGGAAAGATGGGTCGTCTCGCTGGACGACGCGGAGACCTTCGATTTCGGGGGCGCGTTCATCCCCGCGTATGAGGGACGGCTGGAATCCGAAGGCTGGAAGGCGGTCGATATGGGTTCCGCCGTTGGACGCCATGGCGGCGTGTATTGGAAAGGCCGCGATCCATGGGAAAGGCGCCACCTGCTCGTGGACGCCTCCGGCATTGTCGCGCATATGCGATGCCGCGCCGCGCGATCGGGACTGACCGTCAACGAACGGAGGCGATTGTTCGACGAGCCGGCGCCATACGGTCCCGCACTGCCGAAAACCCATCCCTCCCATCCGGCGGATGGCCGGAAGACGCGAAGGACGGGTCCCGAAGCCATCCAGGCGGTCGTCGATTTCGCCGACGTGGACGACGACCGGCTTGACGCATTGGCCGACGAGGAGCTTATGGATCCGGTCGAAAGGCGTCATGTCAGAATCGACGCGCGCCGGTCGGGCATGCTAAGCGACCGTTTCATGTTGTTCTCCGGTCCGTATGATCCGAAGGAGCGGGAACGCATCGTCGTACTCGTGGCGCAGCGCCTCATGTTCGCACGCATCGCCGCCGACGTGTTGGACCGACTGTCCGACCTGTCCGGAATCCCCGGCCGGGCGGACGAGGCGATGGGATTGGAGGTGAATCTGCGCCTGTCCTACGCGTCGCTGGTCTGTCATCCACATTGGCGCCCGGAGTTGGAATCGGTGTTGGACGACATGTACGCCACGGAACGCGATTACAGGCTGGGCTGCGAAGCGGCGGATGCGATCGAGGCCGCCTGCGGCGCGGACTCCGTGAAATGGAAGCGGGCCCTGGCCGTGGGCCTCGACGCGCTCACCGTCGCCGTGGCCGTCGCCACCATCCGGCAGATGCTTACCGACGGCGGCGTCCTGTCAGCGATCCCGCTGTCGGCATTGCTGATCGCGGTGACGACCGCCGCGGCATGGTTCTCCTGGCGGGCGCGCAGGGGCTGACCTCACGGTCCGGACGCATAGCCGCCGGACCGTGGGGCATCCGTCGCAGCCGGCCGGCGGCCATCGGCGCCGCCGCGAGATCGGCCGGCCAGGTCGGGAGCCTACCCATGGGCCCTGGTCGAGATTCCGCCGATAGCCGGCGGATGGGTCCCGCAGAGGATTTCAGCCCTCCGGCCCCGGTGTCGATCGATTCGGTGCCGGGACCTTCCCTTATCTCTGGGACGCATAAGCGTGAGGGAAAGGGGTTTCCATGGTTGCAAAGCTTTGTGTGTATTCCATTATCCTGTTCTGTTTGGCCATTGCGTTTTTCATGGTCCGCAGAATGACGGAGGGAGGCGGTCTTGGAATAAGGCTGATTTTATATTTCATCGTCGCCATTTTCGGTGCCGTATGCCTCATAGTGATTCTCGCGTCCTGATGCCTTTTCCCGCGTCGTGAGTCCTACGGTCATCAGGTTTTCCGTCGCTGTCACCATCGGAAGCTTCGCGCCGACTGTGCCGGACTTTCGGTTCAGATGGTCGCCCGCGGCAACATAAAGCCATTCCCAATCCCGGGTCACCGATCCGTCGCAGGCGATCGTCGAGCAGGAGAATGACCTCCCGCTCCAACCTGTTCGGCGGGTCGAGGGCGAACAGAAGACGCCACCAGGCCCGCGACAGCCATCTTCCGGGGCGGGTGCGCGAGGCTATCAGGGTGGATTCCCACGAGTCGTATCGGCACCAGAACTCCGCGTATCCCCGGTATTGGTCGGCGCGCGCGTCGTCAGCGAGACAGGATACGGTCAAATACCAGTACGGGTCGCTCCGCCATCGGGCGAATCGCTTCTTCATCAAGCGCATATGACCGTCGGATGGCATGTCCAAGTGTCGATAAAGCCTCACGCCCGCCCTCTATGCGTCGTAATGGCGCTCGATTCTAGGAAAAAAGGGAGCGCATGCCCTCCGTCTCCATCAAAGCCGTCCTTCGTGGGCAGCGCGAATCCTCCTCCGAGCCAGTCGCCGGGCATGCAACGCGGGCGGTGCATGCCGTGGAATGAGTCCTCGTGCAGATCGTCGCCGTCGCCCGCGCCCGCCTTGGGCGCGGACCCGCCCGCGCTGGGCGTGCCCTCCGGCTGGTGGTCGTCGCTTTTCGAATCGGTCGCCATGACGGCCTCCTCGCTTCGTTCCGGGAAAGGCCACGCGCACCGGGACGCATGTCCGGCATATCGGAACATCGAGGGAAAGGAGCCCGGACATGAGCGACTATGAGGGGCTTGACTACGAGGCGCGTGTGGACGCGGCCATGGACGACGTTCTGGGCCGCGACGGCTGGTGCGGGGTTTGCGGGGGCTGGAGCCCCGCTAATCCGCCGACGTGCGACCTGTGCGGCGTCCGCCTGTGCGACCGGTGCGCGGTGGAGTATCCCGACGGGGCCTTCGAGTGCCCGGATTGCGCTAGGGCGGACATGGACCGCTACGACCGCATCATGGCGCTGGCCGCCCGCCCAGGCGTGCCCGACGCGCTCGTCGACGAGGCCGACCGGCTGTACGAGACGGCCGACGGGGAGGTCGCCGGCGACGAATGGAGGCCGCTGTTGGAGCAATTGGAGGCGGTGGCATGAGCGGAACGGGCCATCTGGACATCAACCCCGCCGACCGCGCGAGGCTGCTCGCCTCGGCGACGGCCTACGCGGCCGGACGGCGCACCTACGTCATCGGAGCCGTGTCCGACGTCGTCGCCGTGAACGCCGGGCGTCTGGACGCGGCCGTGCGGGAGACGCTGGCCGACGCCATACGGCCCGCCGCGGACGCGGGGGACTCCATCGACGCGCCCGCATGGGCCCGAGCGTTGGCCGCGTTGGAGACGGCCGCGCCCGACGGTTCGGACGGGCTCGACGGAAGCCCCGTCGACCTGCGCATCCTGCTCTTCTGTGCGTTCCGGCACGACATGGGCGGCGACGCCGGCCTGTGGACGCGGCTGCTCGACGACCCGCCGGAGGAGATCGACGGGCAATGGCGCGCCATCTCCGCGCGCGACCTGTACGAGGCCGGATACGCGCCGGACGGCGCCCCCGAGCCGTCCATCCAGCACCTGGAGCCATTGGGGGACGCCGGCGATCCCGCGTGGGCGGACGTGTACCTAGCGTTGGTCGGAGGTGCGGAATGACCAAGGCATCCAACATCGCACACGACCTACTCCAACGCCACGCCGCCACGCCCGACCATCAGCTCGCCCTGCCGGTCGACCCAGCGGCCATCGCCCGCGCCGAAGGCGTCGACATGCCGCCGGTCCAAAACGCCTACGGACGCTGGGAGGCGGCGGTCGCGCTGGGCCGCGCGCTGGAGCCGGACGGCGCGGAATTCGGATGGCCGGAGGACTTCGCCTACGCCCTGCTCATGCCCGCCGAGATCATGCGGGTCATGTTCGCGTCCGACTTGGACATACCCAAGATGGCGCGCGGATTTGGAGTGCCATGGTGCCAGGTCCGGCGGCGCCTCGCCATGCTCGGGCTCGAAGCCTATTGCGAATAGGCCGGGACGCATGGCTCAGACATGGCTGTGAAAGGCGCGGCCGGAAGGAGTCCGAGAAAATGGACGAGCATACACCGATCGATGTCCCGATCCGGTTGGAGGAATGGGACCGCCATGACTGCATCAATGAGGTCGACACCATCGTGGTCGACGTGCGCCCGATCCTCGACGCCACCGATTATGGCCATCTTCCCGCCCCGGATGAATGGGATGCGGACTTCATCGCGGAGGAGGCCCAACGGCTGGGCCTGCTCAGATTGTGGGACGGTCCGTTCACTGTAGAACTGCCCGAATGCGGGGAGTACCCCGCCTACATTGAATGGCGCGGGACCCACAAGGTCGTCGAAGGTGCCAAGGAGCGGTTCCGCGCCCTGGCGAGGGATGAGATCCTGTCCCGCATCGAAAGGACCCAAGCCGAGCTTGACCGGCTCGTGGCCGAGTACAAGGCGGCATGACCGGGACGCATGGCCGGAACCGAAGGGCCGCGAAAGGCGCGGCCGGAAGGAGTCCAAGACCATGACCATAGACAAGCTTATCGAACAATTGAAGGCGCTGCCGAAGGACGTGCGCAAGCGTCCGCTCATGGACGGGAGACCGGCCGTGGGATACCGCCTCGCGCCCTTGGAACGCATCTCCGTTGAGAGGGTGCTCACGGCCGAAGACGGATTCTGCGGCATGACCGACCCCGAGCTGACGGACGCGGAGAACGTCGTGGAGGCCGGGGACAGATACGGCATGTCCACCCGCATCGAGCGCCGCGCGCTCGCCTTCTTCGACTGAGGGGAGACGGACATGGATTCGACATTGGACAAGCGGATCGCCGCAATGCGCGGCTCATTGATGGACACCGCGTTGGAGGCGGCGGAATCCCGCGGGCAGAGGCTTGTGGGCTTGACTTCCTCCCCCGCCTGAAGGCGGGGAATTCCTACTTCGGTCGGCTTAATGAAGCCTTGCGGTTCGGTGGGTTCCCGCTTCACGGGCGATCGCGTCGCGGCCGGCCGAGGCCAGCCTCCGTCTTACATCGCCTCCACGGGCGTTTAGCGACTCCACGAGCCCCGCGGCGTCGAGGATGTTCAATGCGGCGTTCCAGTCGCGGTCGAGGAACGCGCCACAGTTCGGGCATTCCCACTCGCGCACATTGAGCGGCTTCGGGCCGTCCCTGCGTCCGCATTGCGAGCAGACCTGGCTGCTCGGGCACCACCGGTCGATGTGGATGGCCCTGCGGCCCCATTGGGCGCAGAGCGCGTCGACGCGATCGGTGAACGTCGACCATGCGGCGTCGGCCACGCTTTTGCCCATCCGGGTGCGCATGAGCCCCTTGACGCACAGGGTCTCCAAAGCGACGGCTTGGTTCTCGCCCGCCACCCTGGAGGCCAGCTTGTACGCCAGGTCTTTGCGTTGTGCCCCGATATGGGCATACAGCCTGGCCTTGGCCTGTCTGGCCTTGTTGTAATTGCTTGAGCCGCGTTGACGGCGGCTTAGCTCCTTGTTCAGCTTCCTTAGCCTGCGTTCGGCTTTGCGCAATGCCCTCAACGGCGCGACCTTTTCGCGTGTGCCGTCCGAGTAGACGATGGACGCCAACGACTCAAGGCCCATGTCGATGCCGCAGGCGTTGTGTCGAGGCTTCGGCGCAGGCTTCGGTTCGGCCTTGACGACGAAACTGGCCTCATAGGTCCCATCCGCATGCCGCATCACCGTCACGCTTGACGGCCTGGAGGGCAGATCCCTCGACCAACGGAGTCTGACCTCTCCGATCTTCGGCAATTCCAGGAACATCCATCTGGAGTTGCGCTCATGGCGGATATGGTATCTGTCCGACCTGGTGAACGTCGCCGACTGCTCGCCGCAGTGGCGGCTCTTGTATCGCGGGTAGCCGGCCTTGTGGGCGTAGGCGCGGGAGTAGGCCGTCTCCGCATGCCGCAATGCCTGCGCCATCGGCCCCGACGATACCATCCAAAGCCACTTGTTCTCCGGCTCTTTCTTGAACTCGGTGAAGCGTCGTGACAATTCGGCGTACGAGGGTATCGGCAGATGAAGCCACCACGCCACCTTGCGCTGGTCCAGATACCAGTTCCACGCGTACCTGCAGGCGCCGAACAGACGCGACAGAGCCTCGCGTTGGCCCCTTGTGGGGTACGCGTGGTAGTTGTAGCGCCTGATGGTCTCCATATTCGGCTCTATGCGTCCTGGCGGACTTCGACCACCCCCGCCCTAAAGGACGGGGCACCTTTTCGTTTTCGGGTGACGCTCTTCTTCCTAGCCATATTCTGTTCTATGCGTCGCAACGATCGGGACGCATGACTCTGGGAAGGAGGCTATGCGATTCCTCCCCACCCACGAGGGGCGGGGTATCCTCGCATGGATTACATCATGAACGCAAGAACCGAAACACTAGCCGAGGTCATCAACTGGCTCGGAGACGAGGCCGACAGGGAATGGGAACGTGCCAAAGACGGCCTGAGCGACGGATACGGCGGGTTCGACGCCTACACGCGGGCAATCCAGCACTGTCAGGACATGATTGTCGAGGATGAGGCTTCGAGTGGGAAACACACGGAAATCGCCCTGTTGAAGCATTTGGCCGACACGTTCGATGAACGGCTCCGCAAGGCCGAACGGGCCAAGGACAGGGGAGCCGGCTACACGTACCACGACGGCCAGTCGGACGCCTACGGGTGGGCGGCGACCTACTGCCGCCTCATGATCGAACAGATGCAACGGTACGAAGGAAAGGAACGGAACGATGCATGATTTCTCGCAATGGCTCCAGTCGGCGGGCGGGATGGATTGCACACTGATTCTCATCGTGGGAATACTTATTAGCCCAGCTATCGGCGTCATGTGCGAATCCGTGACGGCGGCATTCGCCGCCCTCGCCTGCACCTGCCTGCTCGCCGGACTGCCCTCCCACACGCTGAAATCGGAAATCGAACAGGTCTGGGGATTGCAGGAGGTCTCGTCCGAATGCGACCTGCCCGACCGCGAGCTGCCAACCAGGAACATGAAATGCTATGTGACCAACGGAAAAGGACATAAGAAATTGGTCGAAATCCGTGTATCGAAGGACGGAACCAAGCTCGGCCTGTACGACACGGACGGCAAAGCGCTGAAGACAACAGGAAAGGAATAGCGCATTGAAGGACTTCACGAAATGGGCGGCCATGTGGGACGCATACAATCCTGGCGACCCCACCCCCGGCACTCCCGCCGCCATGTGCTTCAACATCGGCTTGATAATGGCGATAGGCGGTATTATCGGAGCCTTCATTTGCTTGCCCTCGGAGTCGGACAAACTGGTCACGATGAGCGCGGCGGTGTTTCTGGCGGGCCTTCTGGGCGTCGCATTGCAGCTCGCATCACTCTTCCTGCCATCCCACAACGACGCCCACGTATCCGAACCACCCGCGCTCTCCACGCAAATCGAGAGAACGTGGGGACTGGACGAAATGGGCGATTGCAAAAACACGAGCCATGGGCTTATCGACAGCCCAAGTCTGCCCAAGTCGAGCCTTGACAACGGCGACTGGAAGTGCATCGCCTACACCGACAGCCAACGCACCGAAGTAACCGTTCACATCAAGGGAAACAAGGTCGGCCTGTACAAAGCCGACGGCAAGGCGTTGAAACCAATAGGAAAGGACTAGATGGTGAAGGACTTCTCTGCTTGGGCCAATGCGTGGAACGACTACAGCAGGTCGGATGTCAATTATCTCGTTTTCGTCGTGGGTGGCACGGCGGCTCTCGTCGTCCTTGCTCTTTCCCTCTTATTGGAAAGCAACGGCACCGTTCTGACCTTTTTCTGCGGTTTAGCCGTCATCGTAACCCTAGCTGGCATATGGGTTGTGAACTTCTACCCGATTTGGATGGAGGATTCCCCTGAGCCAGCCGTCTTCACCACTCAGGTCGAGAAGGAGTTCGGCGTGCATGATTTCTCGTGCCCACCCAACGTCATGTCCGCCAAGAACGCCCTTCCCGATGCGGGCGCCTATCAATGCACCATCACGAACGGCAAGAACGAATCGACGCTGAAGGACGTGAGGCTCGTCGTGACGGCGGACAACAAGGTCGGACTCTACGACGCTGACGGAAAGGCATTGAAATGATAGACATGACCGAGTGGGCGAACGGTTCCCACAACAGTTTCGGGGGCGCCATATATATGGCGGCGTTGACCACGGCATTGGTTCTCGCCGTGGGCGTCGTCGTCTGGCGGCTGGGGAAGCGTCTGATACTCCATGCGACGCATCGTCTCCCACAGGACGCCAAACCGCTGTCGGAAGACACCAAATTCGTCATATGTCTGGCCCTTGTGGGCGGCTTCGGACTGCTCCTGACGTTGAACCCCGGTCTTCTCGTTCTCCCGAAGAACACCACGTTCACCGAACAGGTGGCGCGACAGGCGGGATTGGAGGCGTTGTCTTGCCCGACCATCCTCGACTCCAAGTACATGCCCGGTCAGGACAGGTACGAGTGCGAATACGTGGACGCGAAAGGAAAGGCCCACGACCTGAGCCTGCTGGTCGCATCCGGCGACAAGGTATGGCTTTACGACCACAACGGCAAGCCGATGAAGGTGACGACGAAATGAACCCGGAAGACAATCCGATGCCGCTCGTCTCCGAATGCAATCCGGTGGATGCGGTCGAATGCCCATACTGCTTGACCGTGTTCCGCGTGCGCACGCTCATGACCGACGGGGCTGGGCGGCTCATGCGGGACGAGTATGAGACCATCCCCATGTTCTGCCCCATGTGCGGCGGACGGCTCGAACAGTCGGAAAGAAAGGAATAGGATAATGGCCGACCCGAAGTACATGAGGAAAATACAGGGCATGTGCCGCTGTCAGGATTGCGGCCTCATGGCCGACAATGCGGACATCGACGTGGAATTGGACTGTGACGAAATCGTGTTTGAGTGGAGCGACGCGGACGACAGCCAGACATGTAACCTACCGCCCTGCTACGGCGGACACAGGCTTCAGACCGATATGACCGCATATGACCTGTTGCTGGAGCTTGGCGTCATAGATGACCCCTACGCGCGAAACAAGGAGCGAGATTGAGAAGACCATTGGCATTACTGCTGGTTCCGGTATGCCTGATGTGCTCCGGATGCGACGGGGCCGACACGGAGGACGGTGACATTCGATCGGAAGCCGGAACGGAGCATTCCGTCGCCGACTGCGCCTATTACAACGGCGACGACGTCGGGGAGTGCGAGCTCAAGCTGCACGATGGCCGTCGCGTGACGTGCGCCATCCTGATCAGCAGCTCCAAGCAGGGCGGCCTGTCCTGTGATTGGGCGAACGCCGCGAAAACGAACGGGAAGACGGAGTAGCCCGTACCGGGACGCATGGGCTTGGCGTGACCGAAGCCAAGGAGCGAACCATGAACGACACCATCGAACCGATCGACGCGAGGCAGGCGAGATGCCTGACCGTGAGGCGCGCCATCGCCATCTCCTACGGAACGACCGGGAGCCGTGCAGGAGGCGCGCCCAATACTGCACGGATTACGAGAGGTTCATATTCGACCGGGACTTCCGGTACCGCAACGGGACGAATTATCTGGACGCGCTGCTGGGCGGATTCAACTGGGAGGCCGTGAGGAACGCGGGCTTCGACCCGGACGCCGAACCAAAAGCCTACGCCATTCCTGACGACATGCCGCTGTACCGCTGGGTGCTGAAAGATGGCACCGTCGTCACCACTGCCACCGGCTTTCCACAAGGCGACGCAGCCGTGCTTCGCACGCTCGACGGCCGAAGCATGTTCGTTCCGCTGGCGAATGTCGATTACATCACCGAGCTGGAGGGCTGACGTGACGCCTTTGGAGGAGTATTTCGAGCGCATCCGGCAGGCGTACGGCATCGAACTCGTCGGAACCGTCGAGTTGCGGAATGCGCGGAACGAGGCGGATGACAGGAAAGGCCGTGGAGAGCAATTGGAAGACAAAGAGGACGGCCATGACGCCTAGGGAATACTGGGAACAGCTCAAACGGTCGTTCAACGACAAATACGTCAAAGAAGTTGAAAAACGCCAAGGAAAGGAGAGCAACCATGACGCCGAACCAGTTGATTGACGCACTGAAGCGCCTGCCGCCGGAGGTGATGGACAGGCCCATCATGGACGACGATGACACCATAGCACCCGGCTGGTCGCTCGTTCCGGCCGACATCTGCATTGGGACTGGCGAATTCCTCACCAACGGCGACGTCGGCATCATCCCCGACCCGGACAAGGACCCGGACGAGGACCTGAAGGCCGAGACCGGGGAGTGGGGGATGCCCTTGCAAAGGGAGCTCCGCGCCACACTGCACTCGTACATGGAGGACTGAAAATGCAAGACACCGAGGAGAACCGCTGGCTATTGCTGGACATGGCCCGCGCCATGGGCGACTACGGCTATGACGAGATGTGGTGGGCTGACGTGTACGAGCCGGACGACCTGGAATACTCTGCGCCCGACCTGCATGAGGCGTTCGTCCATTCAGGCGATTACGATCCGGACGCCCATTGGGTGCGGCATAAGGAGTACGGAGGCGGCTTCGAGTCCGTCACGGAGGAAAGCCTGCTGGCCGACGCGTGGCACATGAGGGATGACATTGTGGAACTGGCCTGGCGCGGGGATGTGCGGAAGAGCCTGCCGGATGTCGACTTCGATGCGCGGCTGGCGAGGCTGGAGGCCGGGGCATAGGTACTCCGGATACCAACGGAAGGATACGGAATATGACCTACGATCGCAAAGACCCGAATGAGGTTTTGGTGCACGCGCAGGAGGCGACCTGGGAGGATGGACAACGCCTGGGTGTCAAAGACGGACCGTTCGGGCTGATCAGCTGCCAACCGTTGAAGGCTGGCGTGGCATTGTCGTTCGATACACCCGACGACCAGCACAGCACGGTGCTGCTCACCCGCGAAATGGCGGCCGCCTTCGGGCGTTGGCTGATTCGGCAGGCGGAGGAGTAGCTCAAAATCCGTCAAAGGAACATCCCCACAGCCCATGGAAGCATGGGCTGTGGGGATGTTCCTTATGCCTTACGCCTGCTCGCGCTCCCAATATTCCACGAACGCGATGTGCGCGGTGGAGATGACATACTTGCGCGGGTTCTCGATGGCCGTCCTATCCCAGCATTCCACTAAACCATAATTCCCATCACAGTAATGCTTCCAAGCATACTCGGACACGTTCTTCACGCCCGTGACGGCGAAGAACGGCTTGGTCAGATCAATGGGGTCGGTGGTGTCGATGAACGTCTCCCTGACGCCGTTGACACCAAGCCCCTTCACGATTCCTTCGATATGGATGCGCGTTACTTCCATTTTCGGCTCCTTTTCCGCTCGCCGGGATTTTCCCGCCGGACAAATCTCCTCATGCGTCCCGGTCCGTGCCGCCATCCGCCCGTCCGGGACGCATGTCCCCGGCACGACGGAAAAGGAGCCGAAAATGAACATCAATCTTCACGACATCACCGGGCAGGAGTCGGGCGTCATCCTCGTCGATACGGGCGCAGGGCGTCAGAATGTGGTCGCCAATTGGGGCGACAGGGACGGCCTACCGTATTTCATGCCGTATTACGCGGCGACGAGTGACCCGTTCCCGTTCCTCTTCATGGACGTCGCCGACATCCACGTCGACAGGCCGCTCGTCCACAAGGGCCGCCTGCGCGACGAGGTCGCCCACGACGGCTTCGACGACTGGAATCCGATGGGCGACGATCTGGACTCGGACGAGCCCTGCGACGTGTATCCGTTGACGAACGGCTGGACGGTCGTCGCGCCGAAGAACTGGAATTGAAGGAGTCGCCAAAATGGAACACGTCACAAGCGACCTGAAACTCATCGACAGGCTCTGAAACGACCCGACCTACGGTCTGGACGGGTTCAGTACGGAAGGCGGCTACATCCAGCCCATCGACCGCGACCAAGCGGTCGATGGGAACGGTCACGCCAACTACGACGGATACGTCCTCAGCCGTGAAATCGAAGACGACGATTCGCCCGTGTCGGAACTGGAAACCTACCAATTCGACGCGGACACCATGGAATCCTACGCAAGGAAGTGGTGAACCATGCTTGACCTCGAACAACTGCTATCCGACCTGCGCGGACTGGAAAACGAACTGGATGGAATGGGCGTCGAAGCCGTATTGGACGAGCGGGATGATGGAATGCCGGAATTCCACTTCGGAGAGTTCGGCGGCGGACTCAGCTGGTGGGTCAACAAGGGGTTCTACCTCACCATCTGGGCCGGAAACCTCAGCGACGTCTATGACACCAATATCTTCCGCGAGTTCCGGCATGAACTGATGCGCCGTCTCGCCGACCAATATGAGGGGAAGGCACAAGACACGCGCGACACGTGGGGTAGGCTCTGCGGCGACGATACGCCCATGCCCGCGAATCTGGCCGAAAAGGCCGATGGATACGAGCGCATGGCGGAACGGCTTCACGACGCCATCAGGGACGACGGAGTGCCCGTTTTCATCGACAACTTCGCCGACTTCGAACTGCTCCGCCAGCACGACCCACGCGACCTTCTGACCGACGTCACCGGACAACGCCTGCGTGACATGGGACTTGTGGAGCGCAAATACTGTCCCGGCGACGTGTTCGACGAACTGACCGACAAGGGACGCGCGGCCGTCGAATACACGGCACGAACCATGGGGATAAGCCTGAAATGACTACGCTTGGCAAGACCTTGAAAAGACTGCGCATCCTGCGGAAGGAGCTGGCCGACATCGGCTTCGAGCTCACCATCGGCAAATCCGAATACCTGGATGAGGCGGCCTCCGTCGACACGCCGGGGGACGTGTTTCCCTACCGGTTCGTCTCCGTCCTGCCCGACGGGAGCATGTCATGGGAGGACGTGAATTACGACAGGCGGAAGGAATCCTTTGACGTGTTCCGCGAAGAGTTTTTCCAACGTTTGGCCGAGAAATACGAATACAGGGCCGACGACAAGCGGCGCGCATGGCTGGCCCTCTGTGATGACGAGGAGGCGCCACTGCCGGACCAGCCGGCCCGCAAGGTGGCCGGATATGAGCGTATGGCCGCGGCCATACGAGGGCTGGCCAAGGAAACGGAGGAGGAATGACGTCCGACACGGACTGGTGGATACGGCCGGCCCGGACCGGCCCCGCGGGCGCGGCGTGGCTGTATCTCCGGGAACTGTTCGAATCCGACCATACGCACGGATTCGACGACTTCATGGAGGACGACGGCTTCATGCGCCTACGCGCGCCCGGCTATTCCGAAATCCAAGTGACCAGCGGCGGCGAGCGGATGTGGCTCCGATGGAAGGCGTATCTGTTCACATCCGATGGACGCAGGCGCACGGTCGACGGTCCCCGGGATGTGGGGTTGACGCCGGATCGGGCGGCCGAACTGTTCTTCCGTGACATCATGGCGTCAATCGAACAGGGGGAGGATCGATGATTTTCGACGACGAACGACAGATGTTGAGGCTGGAGGTCATCGACACCGGTTTCTTCGACGAGGACATGACCCTCGAGCCGTTCGGGGACGAGGGCGAGCCGGATGCCGACGGCATCAGGCGCGTGCCGGACGTGAAGGCCATCCTGGAGCGCGCGTTCGGCGCGCTGGAGGATCCGGAGACGAACCAGGGCCACGTCCTGCACGCCGCATGGGCGCTGGCGGAACCCGGCGACCCGGCCCATGACGAGGCGGGCTGGCGTGAGACGGGCGGGGACTTCCACCGGACCACACGGACGTTGAACGTGGGCTCCTTCGGCGGGCACCGTTTCGTCCACAAGGCACCCGATCCGGATTGGGCAGCCTGACGCTTCCGTCCGCGGGGACGCATGGCCTTCAATGAAGGAAATCATAGGAAACAGCCCAATCTGATCCGGAAGCATATGCGAGAGGAGAATGAAGTCCTGTCATGACACTGACCGACATCATCGAAACCGGCTGCGCCGCCATCATGGCCGACGCGGACGGCGTGGAACAGCCCTGCGGCGGACCCGTCGTGGCGGTGCGCCGCTGGACCGGCTGCGGGGACGGCGACGGCATCGGCGGCGTCTGCGCCAAGCATGCGACCGAACCGGGAGCGGAGCTTGTGCCGTTGAAGGACATCCCCGACCGGCCCGCATTGCCGTTCCCGCTCACCTACGAGGACATCGAGGATGGGGACCCCTCCGACCAGCCGCGGGTGGGCGATTACGGCTGGGCCGTCCGGGAGAACGCCCACGGCCAGGATGAGACGCCCTTCCATATCGAACGGGACGAAGACACCGGCCTGCCGGTGGCATTGCTGGACACCCGGCTGTACGCGAAGCCGGAGGACGACGTGGACGACGGGCAGTATGCGAGCCTGCTCCAGCTGCACCTCGACGGCTACATCCTGAGCAGGACAGGGCGGAGGACGGACGAAGATGAATAGAGCCGACAAAGTCCCGCTTTGGATAAAGCTGGTTTTGGGCTTGGTCCAACTGGTCGCGGCATTGGCTCTCATCGGACTGCTCCTCGAACCCCAATTGGCGGACGGGATCGACCGGTTGGAGATCGTTCCGCCGCGGCAAAACCAAAAGGAGTGATGGATCATGGTGGACATGGAGACGATGTCGGGACGCATGAGAGCGGACATGAGACACGTATTCCATGAGACCGGCCGGCTCTGGCCGGTGGCCGACGCGCACGGCGCGACCGTGCTGTTCAACTCCAAGGATGCCGCCGACCTGTACGCCGCGGAGCATGATGCGACCGTCGGCGCCCCGATGCCGACGATGAAGGCCGCCGCGCTCTGGGGCGCCGCGCGCATGACCCTGGCCGCCGATGGCGGAACATATGAGGTTACGGAACTGTCCGATGTGGAGCGCCGCGCCGATGCCATGCGCCCGGATGCGAGGATACGCGATCTGTTCACGATGGACGTCTTCGCGCGGACCCCGGCCCGCGCGCTCGCCCTCGCCGACCGCGCGGGCCGCGCCGCCGTCAGGATGGTGGAAAAGGGCCTCGCTCCGAATCTGGCGATCGGCCGTCTCGCGTACCGCAAACGGCATTGGATGGAAGAGGACTTTTGACACGCAGATACTACGCAGTGCTGACCCGGACGGACATGCCGATCATCCCGTACCATGTCCATGCGTTCGACTCGGCCGCCCGCCGCGACGCCTGGTGCGCGGGTCCGGTCCCGCGCGGCTTCGACGCCCAGCCCGCCACGGCCCACGCCGCCCTGCGGGACATCCGCGCCGACATGCGCCTCGACGGCGTGTGGGGCGCCACCGTCGACCAATATCTGGAGCGCCATCCGGAGTGTTGGCACGACGGCGCCCATGACGCCACGATGGCCGATGCGGCCGCGGGCCTGCACGTCTGGTGGCGCTGGTGCGATGTGAACCGCTGGGAGCATGGGACGTGGGCCGTGTACACGCCCATGGATGACCCGGCCGACGCGGCGCTCGCCGTCAGGCTGGGGGAGAGGCTTCGGGAGTTGCAGTCAAACTCCGGCGTCCTGGACAGGATGTTCACCGGCTTCTCCGACCGCCTGCCGAACGGGGAGCGCGCGGATACGGGTTGGGCGCCGCCGACGTCCACGGCCGTCATGGACGATGGACTGAGGGAGCGCATGCGCCGCGCCATCGGGGCGCGGACGTGGCAGGAGTTCCTCGACGCGGTGTACAAGCTCGGATTGTTCCGGGAGGACTAAGGCATGGATGATCGGCCTTCCGTCTCTCCGAACGCCGCATAGCCCATCGCCGTCGTCATCCCAAGGGTGGGCCGCCGGTCCGCCCTTTCCTTATGCCTTCAAAGGAGTCCAGCCCATGCCCGCGCCATCGTCATACCCGCCCGAACCGTCACTCGACGCCATCGAGGGGCGCGCCACGTTCGACGGGCACGTCGTCCGCCTCGAGCGCTGGGGGCGCGAGGCGGACCGCCGGCGCTGCGCGTACGCCGCCGCGCCCATCGGCTCGGTGCGCGGCGCCCGGGTCATGACCACGCCGGACGCGGCCTTCCTCGTCATCGACGTCGTCGCTCCGGACGGCAAAGCCACCGGCATACCCACGCGCCCCGGAGCGCTTGCGCGGTCCGTCTGGACGCTCCGCGTGCCCGACCCGGCCAAGGCGGCGCGCTTCGTGGGCATGGTGGCCCGCCACGCGCCCGCGGAGGCCGTTCCGCTGGAGCGCGCGCCGCGCACCGACCGGAGGCCCGTGTTCCTGATCGCCGTCGCCGCCATGCTCGCCGCGTCGCTGGCCGTGCTGGGTGGCTGGACCGCCTACGAGGCCGGCCAACCGGAACCGGTGAGGACGAAAGTCGTCAAGCGCACCGTGGTCAAGGAGAGGGTCCGCACCGTCACATCATGCCCGACTCCCGCCCCGCCGACGGCGCAGGGGCAGGCCCCGGCCGCGACGACGGAACCGGAGACGGATGCCGCGCCCCAAAGCCAGCCGGCCCAATCCGACGACGGCCAAAGCCAATCGCAATCGACGGACGCGGACTCCGGGACGCATGACGACGGGCGGAACCAGACGCAGGAGGGAGAATCGGATGTTCCCGGAGCTGAGGGAAGCCAAGCCGGACAATAAGACCGCCGCGGGCATGCTCGCCCGCGCGGTGCGGCATGATCTGTCAAGCATGGCGCGCGTCAGGGCCGTGACCGGCACCCTGGACCAATGGCTGGCGCCCGTGAAGGGGAGCTCCAAGCCGTTGTTCGCGTTCGAGGGCAAGTCCATCATGTACCGGGTCGACGCCGACGGGGCGCGCAGGGTGCGCCCATGGGCGGGCAAAAACAAGGAGGCGGGTCATGGCGGTCAAAGCCAGGCCATTCGACGTCCGGCATGAGCCGGAGGACAGGTACGACATCGGCTGGACCGAGACGCGCTGGCGCCTTGTGGACGAGGACACCGGCGAGATCGTCGACGACGCGCAGGGCTGGGGGTACAAAACGGCGCGGAACGCCTACCGCGCCCACGCCTACAAAAAGCGGCCGAAAAGCCGGCGGCGCAAGGCCGCGTCCGTCGAACGCCGCGTGAAACGGCTGATGGACGCCAATCCCGGACTTCACGACGAAATCCTGGCGGACATGGTCATCGCGGCGAAGGAGGGCGTGGAGTATACGGCGGAGGACCTCTCCCGACGGCTTGAAGGAATCGACCTCCACGGGCTGACCGCCGCGTGGATCCTGTCCAATCTTTAGGAGGGGAAATGAACGACGAAAGGCGGAATGCCCTGACAGTGGACGAATGGCCCGATTGCTGGATTGCCCCGAGGAGGTCGTCATCAATGATACCCGCCTCAGACAGTGCCCACCATCTTTAGAAAGACGATGGGCACTGTCTTTATATCGAAAACTCAGCTATGAGGAGAGACGGACAGGGTTGGAGCGAATCGGGTTACGACGTCAGCCACATCATGGACGGTTTGTATGGAGAATCCCTTCGCATTAAGTATGTCGCCATTGAAAACGGACTTCGGGCGATAAACGTTTCTCTCTCCGTAAGACAGTCCGACATCTCGGACAAGCCCGAGGCAATACCCCATGTCACCCATTCCGAGAAGGAAGACACCTGATGTTATCTCATACACGAGATGCGTGTTTTTCGGATTGATGGCCTCCAGCAGCACCTCTACCTTCAGGTCGGCGAAATGGTGGTTGTCGGTGAATCCCAGCCTCTTCGCATCCAGATGACGTTTTTGAAGTAGTAGCTCATAGAACACCCCAGGGGAGACCGGTCTCGAATCGTTCTTCGCTCTACGCAGATACAAGCCCGTCAGATGTGGATAACATTCACGATGCCAAGAGATTGCAAAACAAAAACCATCCTTACAGTAGATGGTCGTCTCACGTCCGACAAGATTAGCCTCATACCATTCGGCACCTTCTCTTGCCCTCGCCAAAAGCTGATTGCCGTTCACTAAGAGGCCTTTCGTAAAAAAGGGGAAAGGCGATGACCAGTCGCCTTTCCCGTCAAATCCAAACCATTCGTTACTGTCGGCTACATGACAAAGCCTCTTGACGAGGATACGCAGTCACACATTCCAATGCTTCGGCCGACTGCTGGCCTACAACGCCCATTCACGTCCGCGCAGGTCAATGCACGGGGATGCGCTTACGGTAGCTGGCTCGGATTCTTTCCAGCCCATGGCCTGACCCGACCGGAAAGTCCAAGCATGGGCCAAAAGCTGTTACCTGCAATAATATCAACATGGTCGGACTGGGGCGTCCGACACCCCAGTCCATGGACCCGCCGACATTCTCCCCGGAGGAAACATGGCGGGGCAAAAGGGAATGCGACCGGCGCCGGAAAGCCTTGGGGGAGATCATCCGGCTGGGCGAAGAACTGGAATAAGCGACAGGGGCGGGACCGTCATGCCGACGGTTCCGCCCCTGTCGTATCGTCCACCCAAGGCGGCGATTTCAGGGGGTTTGGTGAGAGAGAGAAGACAACCACCGCCCCCGGCGGACGCCTTCATGCTATGCGCGCATCAGACGACGCCAAGCCCACATGGTCCCGCCCGGCGTGGCGACGGCGAGGAACGCCAGATAGAACGTGGTGGTCCAGCCCTGCGATTGGGCGGTGATGGTCGCCGCGAGCAATGCGAGGCAAACGATGGTGTAGACGGCTTTTCCGATGGTCTTCATGACGAGCTCCTTTTTCTCCGTTGCCCTCGTCATGCGTCCCGGTGGTTCAGGCAGCCATGCCGGGACGGAAGGCGGTGCAGCGGTCCAGGTCCAACCGCTCGCAGCTGATGCAGGAGACGCCCATCGGAAACGCGCCGAGCAGCCGCTCGGCCGTCTCCAGCGTGGAGGCCGTCATCATGATGGTCGCGCCGTCAGGCAGGGACTGCATGGCGTGGCGGAAGCGGGCCCGCTTGCGGGCGGCCGCCGCGGCCATCGCGTTCCAGCGGGCCACGTTCGGATTGTTGTCTGGATTCGGGATGGGCTCCGAGGCGCCCATGGCCCAGTAGTCGACCGACTCGACGGCGAGCGTGTCGCCTGGCCGCACGCGCCCCACGACGTCCAACGCGCCGTCGAGGTCGTTGAGTCCGATGCCATGGATGCCGTCAGGCATGTCATGCGGCAGACCGCAGGGCACGGCGACGAGCCAACGGCGGCCCGTGCCTCCCTCGAGCCGTCCGAGCAGGGTCTGGGAGCGTTCCCGGCGGGTTCCACCGGCGATGATCAGATTCGTCATGCGTTCCGGCTATGCGCGACGCATAGCCTCCGTTATGACCTTTCTTCTCGCATGCGCCGCGTTGATACTGCTGCTGACCGGGCATTGGGGGTGGGCGCTGGTCGTCCTGCTCCTGTTGCTACTGCTCTCCCCGTCCGGAAAAACGTCTTCAGGAACCGGGAACACGCCAAGCCCCAAGCTCGCCTCGTACGCGCCGGAGGAACGGCACGAACACCCCGCGGCGCGCGTGCGCCGCGAGACCACGCTGGCCCCGCTCGTACGCCCGTCCGGACCGGCCGACGCGGACTATGGCGTGGATGCGTTCGCGTTCCATGACTGGCTTGCGTCACCAGATGTAATGGGCACACCGGCAGGCGGCCTGGAGGCGGGCGGCGAGGCCTCCGGCATGGCCGGCTACAACGTGGCCGCCGGCGTCAAGGGGGAGCTGTCGGTCGCCCACATGCTCGCATCCAAGGACCTGAAGGGCGCGCGGGTCTACCTGTCCTGCCGCAATCCGGGCGATGCGTCGGGCGCTGCGGACATCGACGTCATCGTGGCGACCGGACGGACCGTCTGGCTGCTGGACGCCAAGCACTACGCGCCCGCCCGCGACGGCATGTGGCTGGTGCCCACCACCGCCGACCCGGGTTCGTGGAAACCGTACGACCTGAGGGCCTACGGCCCGGACGCAAACGTCGAGGGCGTGCCGCTGGCCTCGCTCGACGGAATAGCGCCCGACCGCTCCTACCATGCGTCCGGCAACATGGCGTGGGCCGCGGACGAGATCCGCAAGGCCCTGCCCGGCATCTCCGTCCGTCCGGTCATCCTGCTGTCGCGCACGGCGCGCGGCACGTACGGCGTTATGCGCGGCACCGTCTTCCCGGGCGGGGTGCCGGTCACCACCGCCGACGAATGGGCCGCGTCGTTCTCCTCCGAGGGCACTCCGAGCAAGCAGTCCGACTACTACCTGTACAAGCTCGTCAAGAACGCCTAGCCACATCCCTGGCCATGGAGACCGCCTCGTCGTATCCGACGTACTCTGCCGGTTCGGCGGGCGGGTCGTCGGTGACGGCCATGGCGAGCACGCGGGGGCGCGTACGCCGGCCATGAGGATTGGCTCAGGGAGGGGCTTGTCCTCATGGCCGAAGACGAGCTTGGCAAGGGTTCCTCCCCGGTCGACACCGCAGCATTCCTTGACACAATCGACCCGGCCGCCCCGGGCATTATGAGGATGTACCTGTGAACGAAGTGATTCGACAGGCCATTGACCGCAATTATGACCGCATTCTCCACGGCGAACGTGGAGACCAGTACGTGGGGCGCGAGAACGATCTCAGGGAGGGACTGCGTTTGCTGGCGGAGAACTCCCTGAACTTCGGCGATACCCCCGAACAGATCGCGGCGGGACTAGATTCGACCGACCCGGCCGCGCCCGGCATGGCTTTGCTCTACTACTGATGAAAGCGGACGCATACACGTTCCCATGACCTGGGAGAACGAAAGGCGCGCCATCTGCCGCGCCATGCTGGATGCGGCCGACAATGGGACCACGCACGCCGCGTACGTCTGCTGGACCGCCTACAACGGATTCGCCGACGCGGACGCACTGCTCGGCCTCGGCTCCGGCCGGTACATGGAGCTCCCGCCCGACGAGCGCGAACTTGCCCGTGAAAGGGTGACGGCGCTCGGCCGCGACCTGAAGGCGGCCGCCGGCCGGCATGGCGAGCCGGAGCCGACGGAGGCGCGGCTGACCCGCGTCCATGGCGTCGGACTGGAACTGGATGTCCGCACCGGCCGGCCGGAATGGGCGGCGGACCCCAACGGCATGCCCGCGGATCTGTTCCTGGAATGGCGGGCCGGGCTGAAGACGACCCGCGCGGCCCGATGGGCGCGGCGGCACGCCGTGGCCGACACGGACCCACTCTGGGAGTCGTTCAAGGAGACGGCCGACGTGCCGAAGTGGTTCGGACGGGACCTGTACGGGGAGCTGGACGCCGACACGCTGGCGCTGGCCACCGCGTACGGCTGGGACGACCCGCGCGTCCGCGCCCGCCTGCACGACGCCGTGCGGGCCGCGGCGAAAGAGGATTAGTCCATCCGCTCGCGCAGGACGCGGGCCTTGTGGTCCGCCGACCAATCGGATTTAAGCCGGAACGGCGCGCCCTTGGCGACGGCCGCGCCGTCGATGCGCCAGGGCTCGCATTTGCCCGACTTATGGACGACGACGCCTTTGGCGTGGTCGTGGGCGATCCAGACATCCATACGTGATTCATGCACGCGCCCGCAGCGCAGGCTGTAGCGTCCGTCGATGTCCTTTTTCAGTTCCTTGAGCTTCATGCGGTGAGGCTATGCGCGTAAAAGGCCGCTGCCGGAACCCTTGGGCACCCCGGCGGCGGCCGGTCTTTTCCGTCGTCCGCGGACGACTTGTCGTGATTGTTCGTCGGGCACGCTCACGCAATGGTTTTCGCATGTTCCGCCCTTATGGGGCAACGCCATCCGCGCGGGGCGGCGGCTTCCGCTTTCCGCGGGACCGGCCGAAGACTATGCGGACGGCGCATAGCGGAGGAGCGGATCCGAAGAACGACCAGAAAAGGAACGACTTGGTAGAGGAACAGCATTTCTGGGTGGGCGTCAACCTCTCCGCCGACGGGAGCCGCCCCGAGGGCGTGTACACGCCCGCCGCGTTCGAGGTGGTCGACGGCTCCACCGTCCGCACTTGGGGTTCGCCGGCCCTCGACCCGGTCCTACGCGAAGCCATCGGCCGCGCGCTCGGAAACCTCGGTGCCGACGCGCCGGACGACGGGCAATGCGCGCCGGGTGGCTACCTGACCCTCGAAGGGACCGACGACCGGCCGTGGAACGCGGGTGACGACATGGCCGCGGCGGTCGACATGGCGACCGGCTCCGTCCTGGTCGACCCCGACGTTCAGGACGACCCCACGCTTTCGGCCGCGCTCGGCACGGCCTGCCGTATCCTCGGTGACGTGATCGCCGACATCGGCTAAGGACCGGGACGCATGAGCCGGCCGACACGAAAGGAAGGCGCGCCATGTGTTCGACAAGAGATAGGCTCGAGGAGTGGTTCTCGCGGATGGGATTCGCCTCCGCGCCCCAACTGGCCGAGGACTGCATGGCCCATGGCGACATGGAGGTCTGGCGGGTCGCGCACGTCGTGCCCGATGCCCGCATGCGCATCTCGATGCAATGGTGTTACTCGCCCGAACGGTATCTGACCGACGCCCACGGCTACCCGCAGGGACAACTGCGCGTCGCCGTGGGATACCGGAAGGCGTTCCGGCCGGACATGTCCGGCGCGGAGCGCGACCGGTTGTGGGACGAGACGGCGCGCGCCAAGGCGGCCGCGTCGAAAGCCGCCCGCAAACGATCCCTGCCGTTGTCGGATGGGACCGGCACCAACGGCCGGCCGACCCGGCTGGGCAACGCGCGTCTCGATTACGAACGGCGCGGAGCCGTTTTGGACTGGAACATGACAGGTGTCACCGCGCCTTGCCGGTGATGAGTGCCAGCTGCCCATCGGGGATGCGCGCCTCTACGGGCACGGCGTTGCCTGACAGGCCGATGTAGTAGGGGACCGAACCGCGGACGACGCGTTTCGTCTTCGGGTCGGTCAGCGCGTACAGGCTCCTCCAGTTCGGACGGTGGGAGTCCTCGTCGAGCTCCTTCGTCTCCTTCATGCGCTCGTGCATGGTCGACGTGTCGGGAATGTCGAACAGTGAGCAGGCGGCCTGCGCCTGGCTTCTGGTACCGGAGTCCTCGTTCTTCGCCGACACGGGCAGTACGATGCCGCGGCCGATGAATTCGGTCAGGTTCGCGGCCTCGAACTCGTCGATCTTCTGCGACAGGTAGACCGGCAGGTAGTTCTGGGCGCGGGCCAGGCGGCCCTGGCGCTCCACGATGCCCTTGCCGAAATCGTCGCCCAGGATCAGATGCGCCTCGTCGACGACCTCGAAGCCGTTGCGACCCATGACCGCGCCGGCCGCACCCAGCGCCATCATGCGCACCACCCAGCGCTGCACGACGGAGGTGACCGCCTGGGAGCCGACCTGGGGCGCGATCGACAGCGTGCCCGCCCTGAGCAGCGACAGCCCCTCGGTTTTGGCGAGCCGGACGCCGCCGTGGCGTCGGCCGTAGACCAAGCGGAACGGCTGGTACACGTCGGCCAGCTGCTCGAGGTCGTGGTGAATCCTGTCGACGATCGGGTCGATGACCCCGCCGTCGGTCCCGGCCTTGTGGTCGCGCCATGCAATGGACACGGCCTCGCCCGTGCAGTCGGCTCCGCGGTCGAGCCCGTAGCCCACGATCGCCATGAGCGCCGACTGGTACGACTTGTCGTCCTGGTGGCCGCCCACGCACGACCATATCATCTCGACCATGGTGTCGAGCATCTCGTCGCGTTGCGTCTCAGGCATGCACCTGACCGCGTCGAGGATGCCCTCCACGTTCGGGTCGTCGAGGCTGTACACCTTGCCGTGCATGGACTTGACGAACGGGCCGAAGTCGTCCGAGTTGGGCTTCGGGTCGACGAACCAGCCGGGGATGGTGTGCCCCGGATGGTCGGGGTCGCCGAGCCGCGCCCACTGGGCGGCCAGGTAGAGGAACAGGGTGGTCTTGCCGGCGCCCGTGTCGCCGACGCCCATGAGGATCGGCGGCGTGTGCCGCTCCCTGGCAAGGAACGGGCTGATGTAGACGGGCAGGCGGTCGGCCTCGCACAGGCCGAGCATCGCGCCCGGCAGGTCGGACGGACGGTCGAGGCCTGAGTCCTCGCCGGCGACGGACTTCGAGCCGATGCCGGAGTAGGCGAGGATGGGGGCGGGCCAGATGACCGGTGACGGGTTGTAGGCGATGTTCGAGCCGATCTGCATGTCGCGGAACGCCGCGTCCTGGCGCTTCGGGTTGAGCTCCACCTTGCCGGGGTACACGACGGCGCCCGCATGGTCGACGACGTCGGGGATGGCGACGTGCACATGTCCGTCGATGAGGGTGGGCCAGGGCTTGTCGCCCATCTCGTACACGTCGGACGCGTTCTGGAGCTCGCCCGCGAGCTTCAGGTTGGTTTTGTGGTTCTCGGCCATCTGCTGGTAGGCCTTGTCGAGCACCTTGTCGGTGTCCTTGTCGATCTGCTCGCGGCTCGCCTCGCCCGGCTCGACCAGGCCGCGGACGGACAGGGCGATGGCGCCCATGCCGCCCGCCTGCGGGCTGGCCAGCAGGTCGGACGCCCAGTCGGACTTGACCTGCGACTCGTTCTCGCCCTGCCAGCCGGTCACGCCGAGCGTGCAGATGGTGAGCGGATAGTTGCCGCGCACCTCCCTGCGGCGCGTCCAGGTGGCACAGTCGATGCCCGTCTTCTTGTAGCGCTCAGCGGCCCGGCACGCGCCCCAGTCGGAGAATGTGTGCATGTGGGTGGGCTCAACCATGACGGGGATGAGCTCGGGACGGTCGTGCGTGACCCAGAAGCTCAGCGCGCGCGCCATCTGCCGGTCGGTCGGAGGCACGCATCCCGCGTCGGCCATGATGGAGCGCATGCGTCGGCGGTCCGTCTCGAAGTTGTCGGACGGGACGAAGCCGTCGGCCTCGCCGTCGGACGGGCTGACCAGCTCGGCCAGCCTTTCGGTCAGCGACCGCTTCGAGCCGCCCTGCACGAGCCTGAACCCGACGAGCGTGAACCGGTCGTGGACCGACCAGCCCGCGTAGTCGACGGCCATGCGGTCGCGGATCGGCTCCGGGAGCGTCAGTGACGGGTGGAACCCAACCGGCGTGGAGACGGCCAGGATGTGCATCTCGCGGTACATGGCCTTGTTGAGCTTGCGGCTCATGAGCGGCGAGTACTCCGTCATCTCGGCCACACGCGTCATGATGGTCTTGATCGGCTGGGCCGCGCGCTCGCGGTCCGACCAGCCGGCCGCGTCATGCACCGACGGCTGGCTGGGCAGCACCATGTACTGCCACGCCTCACCGTAGATGGTGCGGCACAGCCCGTCGCCCTCGTGCCATGCGTATGTGCCGGAGGATTTGATGACCTCTTTGCTGCCTTGCATGGCGCGGGGCTATGCGCCTTGGGGTTCAGAACAGGGCCGACTGCCCGGATGGTTCGTGCGGGGCGGACAGGAACGCCAGCGCCTCCCGGTTGGCCCGCACGTCGCGCGCCCACAACGGGCGGTTCATGGTAAGCCCGGCGAGCGAGCGGACGCGGCTCAGCGCGACGTACGCCTGTCCGTCGGCGAACAGCGGGGTGGGCGGAAGCTCCAGGTGGACGCGGTCGAACGTCTGCCCCTGCGACTTGTGGACGGTGACCGCCCAGCCGGGCTTCAACGGCAGCTGACGGTAGGAGCCCACGACGTACGTCTCGAGGCGGCGCTCGCCGGTGTCGGGGTCGGTGACGGCCCGTGCGGCCGTGACCTGCCAGTCGTGCGGGCCGACGGTGACGACCTGCCCGTCATCGAGGCGCACGACCGGCAGGGACGACTCGAAGCCGTCGACGGTGCCCATGGAGCCGTTGGCGTACAGGCCGGACGGCTCGTTGGCGACCATCATGACGCGTTCGCCCACGCGCACGTCGAGGACCTCGGGGGCCGGCCTGAGGCTCTTCGACCATTCGCCCTGGACGGACGCCTTCCAGATGGAGCCGGAGTACGGCAGCGATCCGAGGCGCAGCGCGTTGACCTGGTCGGCGCGCGCGTTGGTGGCGGCGAGCGTGACGGCGTCGTCCATGGAGCCCGGGTCGTAACGCGAACCGGCGCGCGCGTCGACGACGGACAGGACGGACGGGGAGACGTCACCCACGCGGATGGCGTTGAGGGCGTCGACGAACACCGGGTCGGACTGGCGGTGGACCCGTTCGAGCGAGCATGAGGCGAACGCGCCCGACCCGATGACGCGGCGGATGGCGGCGGAGTCGAAGAACCACGGGCCCGGCCACGGGTCGCCGGAGAACGCGGCGGCCTCGCCGCGCGCCACGACGGGCGGCAGCTGCATGAGGTCGCCGACGAGAACCATGCGCAGTCCGCCGAATGGGCGCTTCGAACCACGCGCGGCGGACAGGAACGCGTCCAGGCAGTCCATGAGGTCGGCGCGCACCATGGACACCTCGTCGACGACCAGCGCGTCGAGTGTGGAGTACAGCGGGTCGCGGCGGCGCCTGGCGCCGTTCGCCTTCGCCTGCTCGACGGTGACGCCGGGCCTGGCATGCATGAAGCGGTGGATGGTCTCGCCGCCGACGAGGTTCAGCGCGGCGATGCCGGTGGGGGCGAGGGTGAGCGTGTTGGCGGGCGCGTGGTGGGCGAGCCAGTGGTTGACGAGCGTGGACTTGCCCGTGCCGGCCTTGCCGGTGAGGAAGACCACCTGCGGTCCGGATGAGAGCATGTCGAGGGCGGCCGGCTCGAAGTCGGCGTCGGTGAGTGTGGAATCGGTCATGCCGGATGGTCTGCGTCCGCAGAAGCCGCCGCTGAGATTATTCCGGTTGAGGCGGGTCGAAACCGGAATAATCACGGTTTCGGGGTGTAACACCGGCTCCAGCGGCGATGGGGCCGTTTTGGGGTGGAACTGAATACAATCGAGCCGAATCGTGACGGAACTGTGACCAAACAAGGGCTTGTATTCACCGATTTCGGCGGTG
>ERZ507072.438-NODE-438-length-28903-cov-5.344669_pt1 | contig 28903 bp, 19 predicted proteins | sample MGYA00512864_ERZ507072 | MGnify/ENA metagenome assembly ERZ507072 | reverse complement strand
CGGGTCGCGCAAGCGACATTCTTCCATTCCGCTGCAGTGCGATCCGCGCGGAGCGCTTTTATTTCATAGGACGCATTTTCCTATGAAATGAGAAAACGCCGGAGCATAAAAAGCTCCGGCGTTTTAACGTTCCGGGGTCTTTGGTTTTGATACCTGCGAATTGTTCCGTGCTGCGACTCCCACAATCCTGCCCGATAGTCGTATGTCATCGGTAACACAATATGTATTTCGAAAACACATTTGATATACCACATAATGAGAAAAATAGCATAAATAGTATAAAATTGGAACTTTTGCGTAGCTGATAATAGAAAATGGTTTCGTGAAACTGTACAAATATTGCATTTTAAATTTGTAAAATGGACAGAAGTATAAAAGATGCACATGTTATCGGTTGACATACATATAGGGCGGTGATATGATGACCTCATCAGGAAACAAGAACTCCGTACATTAGGCAAGAGCTCTAAAAGGATTCCAGGATGCAGCGGGTTTGCAGGGCAACTTCTACAAACCACAGCTTCTCGGAATCCATAAAGAAACAAGGAATGGTTTCGAAAAGCAAAAGCAGATCCGGAAGGACCTTACGGCAAGTATTTTTATATAAAAAAAGGAATCGACGGCAAAGCACCGAACAACTGGAGATCCATCTTCGGCGGAAGGGCTGCGTCTGCATTCCCAATGGTCAGAGCTGATCAGCGAAGGCACCTTTGCACCGGCTTATCGGGAGGAGAAAAATCTGATCGCAGAAGAAGCATAACAGAAGAAGCCGGTACAACGGCAGAAGGCGAGGAACTTATGCAGAGAAAAAATAATATCGCCCTGCGGCTGCACAGACAGAGAAGACCGGAGCAGGTGCTTTTGCCCCTTGTCCTGGAAGATAATGGAGAAGCTCTGCGGGTTATTATGGAAAAGCAGGACAATGTGACAGCGGAATTTATCTATAGAACAGAAAAAAAGGTCAGATCCGGCTGGCTGAAGCTGGAAATTGAGCAGGACGGCTGCCGGAGAAGTGATAATCTGGAGGAAGAGCTTCCGGTTATTTTGGAAGTGGAAACGGATATCCGGCCGGAGGCGATGACCGCAATGTATCTTTTAAACGACTGGTGGACAAGACCGGCATTTATCAATGACTTTTCGGAAATCCCGGAGCTGACACAGGCGATTTACGGAAAGCTGAGAAACGGATACTTTTTCCTGCTTCCAATGCCGGGAAAACAGTTTAAGACCCAGGTGAAGCCCGGAAGAGAGAATACGCTTATTTTCGGAATGAGCGCCTGCAAGGGCGGAATCAGCAAACTGGACGAGCCTGTTTATGCATATGCGGAGGCGGACAGTTTGCAGGAAGCGGTTCATGCGTGTATGGCCTGGGCGGCAGAGTATCACGGAATCCGTTTGAAAGAGGAACGGAATATGCCGGAGATGCTGAAATATCTTGGCTGGTGCAGCTGGGATGCATTTTATACGGAAATCAGTGAAGAAAAGGTTCGCGCAAAGGGCAGAGAATTTGCGGAAAAAAATGTGCCGGTGCGCTGGATGCTGATGGATGACGGCTGGCTGTCGGTGCATGGAGACGCGCTCTATGATTTTGCGCCCGAAAAAGAAAAATTCCCCAACGGATTTGCCCAGATGATCTGTGACATAAAGCGGGATACACAGGTGGACTGGTTTGGTGTCTGGCATGCGCTTGGCGGCTACTGGGGCGGAATCGAGCCGGGAAGCGACCTTGCAGCAAAAGAGCAGGAGCATTTATATCAAAATGCACCCGGGAAGCTGATCCCGTGGCCGGATGCAGCCAAGGGCTACGGCTTTTACCGGGATTGGTATGAATATCTGAAGCGGGAGGGCATCAGCTTTTCCAAAGTGGACGGACAGAGCGCCGTACATAATTATTTTGAAAATGATCTTCCGCTGATGACAGCGACGCGGGGAATGCACGGAGCGTTGGAGGGCGCGGCAGCGTACTTTGACGGTGCAGTGATCAACTGTATGGGAATGGCGGCAGAGAACATGTTTTCCCGTCCTCAGACAGCGGTTGCACGAAACAGCGATGATTTTGTACCAAAACGGGAGGATGGATTTGCAGAGCATTTGCTCCAGAATGCATACAATACACCCTACCAGGGCGAGCTGTATGTATGCGACTGGGATATGTTCTGGACAAGCCATGAGGATGGTCTGCGCCACAGCCTGCTGCGTGCGATCAGCGGAGGACCGGTGTATTTCAGCGATCGGATAGGAGAAACAGCACCGGAGGTTGCAGCGCCGCTCTGCTATGCGGACGGAAGACTGCCGCAGCTTTTACGGGCGGCAAGACCGACACAGGATTGTATGTTTCGTGATCCCGGAAAAGATGGCGTGCTGAAGCTGACAAATGCCGGAGCATATGCAAATGGTAAGATCGGCGGAGTGATTGCCGTTTATAATCTGACCCATCAGGAACAGACCTATCGGATCGGTGCATCGGATATTCCAGAGCTTTCCGGAAAAAACTGCTGGATTTATGATTGTCGTAATCAGACTGCTGCGACCTGCAGTGCAGAAGAAGGCAGAGAATACCGCCTTGCAGCGGGAGACTTTACCTGGTTTTTGTTTGTGGAGGACACAGAGGGGAAAACCTTTGTGGGACTTGTGGATAAATACATCAGCTTTGATGCGGTACTGTGGATGCATGAGATCGGCGGCAGGCTAATGGGAGAAATCTGTGGCGGAAAGACCGTCGGATTTTTATCCAAAGAGCCTGTAAAGCGCGTGCTTTGCAACGGAGAGGATGTAACAGCGCAGGTGGAGAAAAAGGATTGCCTGTATTTGCTTGAGCTAAACGGACAGAATGCGGTAGTTGAAGTGGAATAAAAATCGCAGCACAACGCTGGCGGGGGCGCTGTGACATCCGCGTTCGAAATGGAAATAAAATCTGCTGTGCCCGCCGCGCGGCAAAAGGAGAGGAAAGAACATGAAAACAGCGCAGGAATATCAGAAAAGACTGCAGCGCCATTTGGATGAGCTCAAATGGCTGTACTGCGAATTATATCCGGGAAGAGAGGATATGTTTACCCAGTTATGTGAACAGATGGAAGCATGGTATCAGGATCGCCCGGAATCAGAAAAGAAGCTGGACCGGGAGCGGGAACAGGAGCCTGCATGGTACAGCCGCCAGGATATGCTTGGTATGATGCTGTATATCGATGCTTTTGCCGGCAATTTGAAGGGTGTGAAGAAAAAGCTGCCTTACCTGGAAGCATGCAACGTAAACTACCTGCATCTGATGCCGTTTTTGGATACCCCGAAGGGAAAAAGTGATGGAGGCTATGCGGTAGCAGATTATCGGAAGGTGCAGCCGAACCTGGGTACGATGGAGGAGTTGGCTTCTCTGTGCAGCGCCTGCCATGAGAAAAAGATGAGCGTATGCATGGACTTTGTAATGAATCACACATCGGAAGACCATGAGTGGGCAAAGCGCGCACTGGCAGGAGAAAAGGAATATCAGGATCGGTATTTCTTCTATGATACACCAGACATTCCGCAGGAGTTTGAAAAAACCGTGCCCCAGGTATTTCCGACAACGGCGCCCGGTAATTTTACCTGGCGGGAGGAGTGCCAAAAATATGTTATGACGTCCTTCTATCCCTATCAGTGGGACTTAAACTATTCCAACCCGGTCGTTTTTAACGAGATGGTCTATAATATGCTGTATCTGGTGAATCAGGGAATTGATATCGTCAGGATCGATGCAGTTCCCTATATCTGGAAGCAGCTGGGAACAGACTGCAGAAATCTGCCGCAGGTACACACCATTGTGCGCATGATCCGTATGATCACGGAAATCGTTTGTCCTGGCGTTGTGCTGCTGGGTGAGGTTGTTATGGAGCCTGCCAAGGTTGTCCCTTATTTCGGAACACTCGAAAAACCGGAATGCCATATGCTGTATAACGTAACGACGATGGCATCAACCTGGCATACTGTTGCAACAAAAGAGGTTGCGCTGTTAAAACAGCAGATGGACGTGGTAAACAGCCTTCCGAAGGAATATGTTTTCCTGAATTATCTGCGTTGTCACGACGATATCGGCTGGGGATTGGACTATGATTTCTTAAAACCCTCCGGTATTCAGGAGATTCCGCATAAGAAGTATCTGAATGAATATTTCCGGGGCATGGCAGCAGGCAGCGATGCGCGGGGAGAGCTGTATAATGATGATCCTGTATTGCAGGATGCGAGACTTTGCGGAACGACGGCATCCCTGTGCGGTCTGGAGGCTTCGCTGCAGGCAAAGGACCCGGCGAGAATTGAGCGTGCCATTCAGAAAATCCTGATGCTCAACGCCTATCTGTTTATTCAGTCCGGCATTCCGGTTATCTACAGCGGAGATGAGATTGGTCAGCTCAATGATTATTCCTATAAGGATGATCCGGACGCAGACCGTGCGGCGGATTCCCGTTATGTACACAGAGGACATTTCCGTTGGGAGCTGGAAAAGAAAAGAGCAGAAAAGGGCACTGTCCAGAACCGTATTTTTGAGGGCATGCAGAAGATGGAAAAAGCCCGCTTTGCATGTGGTCCGTTTTCCGGAAAGGCTGCTGTATGGACCTATGATACCTATAACAGCCATGTGCTGTGCATCTGCAGACAGCTGAAAAACGAGATGGTAGTCGGTGTGTTCAACTTCTCGGATGAGCCCCAGACGGCATGGATCGACATGGGAGAAATGCCGTTTCAGGATCTGCTCGGAAAAGGAGAATGTGTTCTGCGCAATATCATCCTGCCCGGCAATGGCTACGGCTGGTATTATAAAACCTGGGAGGAATAAAGAAGTTCTAGTGCTTCGCGGCTCCGGCTATTGCAGGGGCCGCGAAAGCTGAGAGAGTACGGAAAATGACTTGTATCTTTCCTGAAGGTTGTGCTATAATCATACAGTTACAAAAAGTAGTTTTTAAAACCATGTGTTGTGTGAGGGACTTATGCAGAAAAAGGTACAGATCATCAGTGACGGTTCTCAGGATTTATCGCCGGAGTTATCCAAAGAAAAGGATATTGAGGTTGTTCCCTTTTATGTTTCGTTTGACGGGGAGCACTATTATAAAGAAATAGAAGAGATCACAGTACGCGATTTTTATCAGCAGATGGTGGATCATCCGGATGTGTTTCCGAAGACATCCATGCCGTCTGTACAGGATTTTTATGAGGTGTTTGAAAAATCTGTAAAAGAAAATATTCCGGTGATCTGCATTTGCATCACGGCGAAGTTCAGTGGCTCTTTGCAGTCGGCAACTACAGCAAAGGATATGATCCTGGAAGAGTATCCGGAGGCAAAGATTGCGGTCATTGATTCGACATTTGATACGGTGCTGCAGGGACTGTTTGTGCTGGAAGCGTGCAGACTGCGGGATCTCGGACTGGAATATGAGCAGATTACAGAAGCTCTGCTTTCCATCCGGGAGAGCGGCAGGATCTTTTTTACGATCGGCAGCATCGATTACTTAAAGCATGGCGGACGCATTGGAAAGCTTGCAGGAATTGCGGCCAGTGCGTTGAAAATCAAACCTATCATCACACTGAAGGAGGGAGAAATTTTCAATTCCGGCATTACCAGAAGCCGTCAGAAATCGATGCAGAAGGTTGTGGAGATGACGGAAAAATACCTGGATGAGGTACAGGCAAAGCCGGGAGAATACAGCTTTTGTATCGGCTATGGCTATGACTATGAAGAGGCGGTCGGCTTCCGGGAGATGTTGAAGGACCTGATCCGGGAACGGCTTGGAATTGAAGAAATCGGCATTTATCAGATCGGTGCGACAATTGGAGTGCATACCGGACCGTATCCCATCGGGATTGGAATTGTCCGGCATGCAGAAGTGTAGCTCAGGATTTTGAACGTGCGTGACAGGAACAGGAGGGGCAATCCTCCTGTTCTTTTTTTGTCGTACTGTAGCTGTCGGTCATCGTACATGCCGGCGTAAGCCCTTCGTCCTGCATCAGGGCGCTGCCCCAACGATACATCGCTTCGAGAATCGGGAAAAGGCTTTCACCGAGCGCCGTCAGCGAGTAATCGACGCGGGGCGGAACGACAGGATAAACTGTGCGGGAAATCAGACCGTCTTCTTCCAGTTCGCGGAGCTGCTGGGTCAGCATTTTAGGCGTCGCCTCGGGGACGAGACGGTGCAGCTGGTTGAAGCGCAGCGTCTGACCGGTCAGGTGCCAGAGCAGCAGCGCTTTATATTTGCCGCCGATTAAGCGGATTGTAGCGGAAACGGGGCAATTTTTATTGACCGAGGGATTTTCTTTTGAAGCCATAGCGATTTCTCCATTCTTATTCATGACAATAGAATGCTCGCAGAGCGTGCATTCTATTGTTGTGAGGTGAACACTATCCTTTTGGGTAGTATATTACAAAATAGTGCATTCTTTATTTTTCTATCCTAATTGTTATAATGGTAGCAGAGGATAGAAAAAAAGACAAGATGAGTTCTTTAAGGGCAGCCTTTAAAAGCTGTAAAGCAGGAAAGACTATACAGGACGGCTGCAGAATGGAGATATATGAAAAAAGAAACCTATGATATTACCGGCATGTCATGCGCGGCGTGCTCAGCGCGAATTGAAAAAGGAATTTCCGGAATGGAGGGCATGCAGCAATGCAGCGTCAATCTGCTGAAAAACAGCATGACGGTTTCCTATGATGAAGCCGAACTGGATTCCGGAAAAATTATTCATCAGGTAGAAGACATCGGCTATGGCGCTTCGCTTCACCAGACACAGGGCAGCAAAACGACAGGAGCATCAGGCAGAGGAAAAAACGGTGCAACAGATGCGGCTGCGGAAGCAGCAAAGCAGATGAAGCAGAGACTGATCGTTTCGTTAGTCTTTACGATCCCGCTGTTTTATATTTCGATGGGACATATGGCTGGCTGGCCGCTGCCGTCGTGGCTGCTGGGAGCAAGAAATCATATGATTTTTGCATTTACCCAGTTTTTGCTGGTGCTGCCGGTTTTGATTGCAGGCGGACATTATTTTAAAAACGGATTGAGAAATCTGTGGCATCGTTCTCCGAATATGGATTCGCTGATCGCATTGGGCTCCGGCGCGGCGTTTGTGTATGGCATCTATGCGATTTACAAAATCGCCTGGGGCTTTTCCATCGAAGATATGGATATGGTCGAGACCTTTGGCATGAATTTGTATTTTGAATCCTCGGCGATGATCCTGACACTGATCACTCTGGGAAAATTCATGGAGGCCCGGGCAAAATCCAAGACGTCCGAGGCGATCACGAAGCTGATGGATCTGGCACCGAAGACCGCGAAGGTATTAAGGAATGGACAGGAAGAAGAAATTTCCGTAGACGATGTACAGAATGGAGATATTCTGGTTGTCCGGGATGGTGATACGGTTCCGGTGGATGGAAAAATTACAGAAGGCTTTGCTTCTGTGGATGAATCTGCGATCACCGGCGAAAGCCTTCCGGTGGACAAGCAGACCGGAGATCCTGTGACCGGAGGTACGATCAACCGAACCGGATATTTTCAGATGGAAGCAACTGCGGTTGGAGAACATACGACACTGTCAAAGATCATTCAGCTGGTAGATGATGCGACATCCTCCAAAGCGCCGATTGCAAAGCTGGCGGACAGGGTCAGCAGTGTGTTTGTGCCGGTTGTCATTACAATAGCGCTGTTGGCGGCAATCCTTTGGCTGCTTGCCGGTCAGAGCTTTGAGTTTGCACTTTCTGTTGCGATTTCTGTGCTGGTAATTTCCTGTCCGTGTGCCCTCGGACTGGCAACGCCTACGGCGATCATGGTGGGAACCGGACGGGGTGCGGCGAAGGGTATTTTGATTAAATCTGCGGAAGCGTTGGAGATTACACATAGCATCGATACGGTTGTTCTGGATAAAACCGGCACGGTAACCCAGGGCAAGCCGGTTGTGACGGACGTGATCGCGCTGGAAGCAGACGGAAAAGCAGCAGGTGAAAACACGCAGGCGTATACAGAGCTTTTGCAGCTGGCCTTTTCTCTGGAAAAAATGTCCAGTCATCCGCTTGCAGAGGCAATTGTCAAAAAAGCGGAAGCATGCTCAGCAGCGTTCCAGGAGGTTTCAGATTATGAGATGATCCCGGGACAGGGCATCGCGGGAACGATCGACAAGGTACGATGCCTTGCGGGAAACCGAAAACTGATGGAAACCAACCGGATCGACATTTCCGTAGCGGCAGGATTGCAGGAAAAACTGGCGGATGAAGGCAAGACACCGTTGTATTTTGCACAGGGAGGAAAGTTCCTCGGCGTGATTGCTGCTGCGGACGTTGTAAAACCCACCAGCAGGGAGGCAATTGCCAGACTGCAGGAGATGGGAATGGACGTCATTATGCTGACCGGCGACAATGCAAGAACGGCAGAGGCAATCAAAAAACAGGTTGGCATCAAGACGGTTATTGCGGATGTGCTTCCGCAGGATAAAGAGGAAAAGGTTCGGCAGCTGCAGGAGCAGGGACATAAAGTTGCGATGGTGGGAGACGGTATCAACGACGCGCCGGCACTGGCGAGAGCGGATGTCGGAATTGCGATCGGCGCAGGAACAGATGTGGCGATCGAATCAGCGGATATCGTACTGATGAAGAGCGATCTGATGGACGCAGCATCTGCGGTAAGCTTAAGCCGTGCGGTGATGCGCAACATCAAGCAGAACCTGTTCTGGGCATTTTTCTACAATGCGATCGGCATTCCGGTGGCAGCAGGCGTGCTGTATCCGGCGTTCCATATTTTATTAAACCCGATGATCGGTGCGGCGGCGATGAGCTTCTCTTCTGTATCCGTCGTATCGAATGCGCTCCGCCTCCGGTTCTTTACGCCGAAGTGGAAGCATGAGAGCGGTACTGCAGATTTGCAGACAACCGGAAATGGCGGTATGATGGAGCAAAGCACGGCAGCCGCGGAAATTGCGGATAGAATAGCCCAAAATGATGAATCAAAAGGAGAGACTACCATGAAAAAAACAATCAAAATCGAAGGCATGATGTGTCAGCACTGCGTAAAGGCAGCAACAAAAGCGCTGGAGGGCGTAGCGGGTGTGACCGCTGTAACCGTAAGCCTGGAGGATAAGCAGGCAGTTGTAGAAGGCTCAGCAACCGACGAAGCGTTGACTGCAGCAATCGTAGATGCCGGCTACGAAGTGAAGGGGATAGAATAAAATCTTGACAGCTCCTTTCCTGATTCTGTATAATGGGTAAAGTAAACATGTCAAAAGCGGATTGCCTGAAATAAAGCAGGGAAAACGGCTTTGTATAAAGATCGCTTCGCACAGAATTTATTTCAGACAGGGAAGGAACCGAATTTCATGGATAACGCGGACCCTGACGGGGAAACGAATTTTCTGAATTCCAATCACAATACAAAATGGACAGAGCCTGTGCTCTGTTGGAGAAAGCTATAGGAGGCATAGCCTGTTGGGAGTTCCCAATGGGTTATGTCTCTTTGTCGTAGAAAAAGGAGAGATTTTAAATTCATGGTAAAACTACTTTTGTTACTGATCATTCTGATTCTGGTCAATGCCTTTTTGGCGGCGTCCGAGGTTTCCGTTGTATCGCTGAATAAAAACAGGCTGCGGGAGCTGGCAGAGGACGGCGATCGGAAAGCACAGCGGCTGCTGAAGTTTGCAGAGGAGCCGAATATTTTTCTATCTACGATTCAGGTCGGGATTACATTGGCAGGATTTCTGGCCAGTGCAGCTGCAGCGGACGGATTTGCAGGCAAATTGATGGCATGGTTGTATGAACGGTTGGGAACAAGCGGCATAAGCCTTTCTGTTTGTCATGTGCTGGCAGTTGTGCTGGTGACAGTTGTGCTTTCGTACTTTGCATTGCTGTTTGGCGAGCTGGTGCCGCGTCGGATCGCGATGCAGCGGCCTGAAGCTGCAGAAAGAATGACTTGTAGTGTAGTCGGTGTGCTGACGGTGGTACTGCATCCGGCAGTATGGCTGTTGTCGAGGTCTGCAAAGCTGATCTTAAAGCTGCTTCACTTTAAAACGGAATCCGTAGAACGCAGCGTTACGGAGGAAGAGATCCGGCGGCTGGTTGACCTTGGCGGGGAAAAAGGAACGATAGACCACGATGAGCAGGAGTGGATTCAAAACGTGTTCCGGTTTGACGACATTTCGGTGCGGGATGCGATGACGAGAGAAGCAGATATGGTCTGTTTTTCGCTGGATGAGGCGGACGAGGACATCATTTCGACGATCCGGGAAAGCGGTTTATCCAGATATCCGGTTTACGATGAAGATATTAACGATATTATAGGTATTCTGAATGCCAGGGATTATCTCCTGGATCGTAAAAATGACAGCCCGTCAGGGTTAAAGGAGCTTTTGCGAGAGCCTTATTTTGTACCGGATACGATTCATGCAGATGACCTGTTCCGGGATATGCAAAAAGGAAAAATCCATATGGCCATCGTTATCGACGAATACGGACAGACGGCGGGGGTTATTACAATGGAGGATCTTCTGGAGGAGATCGTCGGAAATATTTACGATGAGTTCGATTCCGAGGAGCCGCCGGAAATCGTTCAGCTGGAGGATAATTTGTGGAGGATCTCAGGCGGCGCATATGTTGAGGACATTGCGGAAGCACTGGATCTGGATCTGCCGGAGGATATCGATTATGACACGCTGGGCGGCATGATCTTCAGCTGCTTGCGGATCATTCCTGCGGACGGCAGCCAGTTTGATGTGCAGGTCAACGGACTGAATATTCATGTGGAAAAAATGGAGGATCAGAGAGTGGAATCTGCACTGGTCAGCAAGATCCTGCCGGAGAAAGAAGAGGAAGAGTGAGCTGTAACGAACATAAAACGCCGGTCGGCACAGAAGAATTTTCTTCCATGCCGACCGGCGTTTTCGCTGCCGACAGCTTCTTTTTCAGATAAGCTATTGTCAGCTTCAGTTCTGATATCCCATCGCTTTGTGCGTTCCGTTTCCTTTTTCAGGAGCGGCCTGTGTGTTGTCAGTAGACTGGCTTTCTTCAGAGCTCTGTGCGGAGGAAAGGGTGATGGTCAGCTCCTTTTCTGTATAAATGCCGCCCTCGCCGGGAGACTGTACCGTAATAGAAACCGCTTCTCCGGCTGCGTAGTACTGCAGCTTTTCTTTCAGCTCCTGAATGGTGCTGACGGTCTTACCATCGAATTTTGTGATGACGTCACCCTTGCGGATGCCGGCCGCTTCTGCACCGCTGCCCGGAGTAACGCTTGCTACATAAACACCTGCGGGGATGCCATAGGCTGCGTTGATGTTGGAATCTACGGTAATGCCTGCGATACCGATGCTGGATTTCTGGCTGTCAGCAACCTTGGTTCTGGTCGTCTCATTCATCAGCTCTTCGATGATGCTGGATACTCTGGTGATGGGGATTGCATAGCCCATGCCTTCCACCTCTGTGCTGGCAAGCTTTGCAGAGTTGATACCAATAACCTCACCCTTCATATTGACCAGTGCGCCGCCGCTGTTGCCGGGGTTGATGGCCGCATCTGTCTGGATGTAGGTAGGTGTCTCTTTTGTGGTAACAGTGCTGGAAATGAGGGCATTGCTGTCATCGGAATCCGAAGAGGAAAGGGTACGGTCTGTGGCGCTGACAATGCCGGTTGTAACGGACTGACCATAGCCGAGTGCGTTGCCGATGGCAACAACCTGTTCACCGACCTTTAAGGAATCGGAATCGCCCACTGCAGCCACTGCGATCTGGGACATTGTATCATCGGAAATGCTGGAAAGCGGAACGGCGATGACTGCCAGGTCGTTGTCGGAATCTGTACCCTTGATGGTTGCTTCATAAACGGAGTTGTCAATGAAGCTTGCAGAAAGGGTATCCGCGCCTTCCACAACGTGATTATTGGTGACAATCAGCAGCTCCGTATCGTTTTTCCCAATGATAATACCGGAACCAACGCTGGTGCTCTCTACCTCCTGAGCCTGACCGCCGTAGCCGAACATGCTGAAATAGTTCTGTACCTCCTGTACAGATTTATTTGTGATGGATACGATAGAAGGCATAACGGATTCCGCAACGCTGGAGACGTCCAGACTTCCGGAGGATGCTGCGCTGCCTGTGCTGACCGGTGTGGTAGCCTTTAACAGGCTGCTGGAAGAGCTTGTTGTCTGGGAAGAAGCGGAAGCACTTTCCGAGGATGCAGCTGTTGAAGCATTGTTCCGATAGCCTGCCGCGTAATTGACACCCAGAAAGGTACCGGATGCAACGCCGCCAAACAAAACAGCGCTCAGTGCAATTGCACCGGCTTTTTTGGCAATGCGTGCTGCATTCGTATTTTTTTTGCGGGGACGAGTCGGTGCCTGCTGTTCCGGGGTATTGGTATAATGATAATCCTGCTCTCTGTTGTCGAAGCTCTGGTTTTCATTTTCGTACATAACTGTCACTCCTTTTCTTATTCTGCCGGTAAGCTGCCTGATCGGTATCAGTCTGCCGGGAAAAACGGTTCAGCGAAAAGACTTATGCTGAACCATTGGTCTTTCTCTTTATCTGAGAAACAGTATAAAAAGGATTTGTGAGGAATGTGTTGGAAAAGTGTGAGGATTATGAGGAAAAATTGCGAAGGAATTGTGAAAATAGCTGTTGACAGCCGGATGGAGCTTCAGAATACTTTTGTATTCTGAATGGTTCCGGTTTCCCGGAAAATTTCCCATTCGCAGATATTGACCGCATGATCTCCGATGCGTTCGAGGTATTTGGCCAGCATCAGGGCATCGAGGCTCTCTATCGCATCGGAACGATCTTCTTTTATGTGGATAACGATATCATTCTTTACCTTATCAAAAAGCTTGTCGATGATATCATCGGAAGCGATGACATCATTCGCTTTTTTCTGATCCCGGGCGACAAAGGCGCTGACTGCCTCGTGTACCATCTCCCGGGAGGCTGCGATCATTGGCTGCAGATGTCCGGAATAACGTTCCAGCTGCTTGTGATCCATCTGCTGAATCAGCTCTGCGATATCAGAGGCGTGGTCTCCAATGCGTTCGATATCCGTAACGACCTTCAGAATAGAAGAAACCGTGCGCAGATCCTGTGCGATGGGCTGCTGGGTTGTAATGAGCATCAGGCACTGAGCTTCGATGCTGCGCTCCAGGTTGTTGACATTGCGGTCATCGGCCACGATCCGCTCTGCCAGCTGCATATCCTTGTTTTCGATGGAAAAAAATAAATTTTTCAGGGAAGCTTCAACGAGGTTTCCCATTTCCTCCAGGCTTTCGGAAAGCTGTACCAGCTCTTCACTGTATAATTTTCTTGTTGTCATAGATACCTCCATTTAAAATGAAAAATCGCAATGTAATGCCTGTTTACTATGCTGGGAAAGAGAAAAACGGGTAGGGTCTGTCAGGATCAGCCGAACCGTCCGCTGATATAATCCTCTGTGCGCTTATCCTGCGGATGGGAAAAGATCTGCTTCGTATCGCCGAATTCCACCATTTCTCCCACAAGGAAAAAAGCGAGATCGTCAGAAATACGGGCAGCCTGCTGCATATTGTGAGTGACAATGACAACCGTGTATTTTTCCCGCAGGTCTGCCATCAGATCCTCGATTTTCATTGTAGAGATCGGATCAAGGGCGGAGGTGGGTTCATCCATCAACAGGATTTCCGGTGAAACAGCAAGGGCACGGGCAATGCAGAGACGCTGCTGCTGACCGCCGGAAAGACCGAGGGCAGATTTTTTCAGGCGATCCTTGACTTCATCGAAGATCGCAGCGTTTTTCAGACTGGTTTCAACGATTTCGTCCAGCTGAGCCTTGTTTTTGATACCGTGGATCCTGGGACCGTAAGCGATATTGTCGTAAATGCTCATGGGAAAAGGATTGGGCTGCTGGAATACCATACCGGCTTTTTTACGCAGCAGAGTGACATCTACGTGGGGATCGTAGATGTCCTCGCCGTCAATTTTGACCTCACCGGTGATCTTTACATTGTCCACGAGGTCATTCATACGATTTAAGGTTTTTAAAAAGGTGGATTTACCGCAGCCGGAGGGACCGATAAAGGCGGTGATCGCTCCGGCCTTGATATTCATATTGATGTTTTTAAGGGCGTGATTTTCGCCGTAATACAGATCGAGGTTCTTCGTGCTGATTTTGATATTGCTCATGAATTCTCCATTCTGCAGGCGCTGCTGCGTCTGCGTTATCCTCCGGTTAATCGAGTTTGGAAACATCGAATTTCTTTGCGAGTATTTTGGTCAGAAGGTTGATAAAAAGGACGATGATCAGCAGGACAGCGGCAATTCCGAAGGCTGCGTCATATTGTGCCTTGGACATGCTCAAGTACAGCTGGATCGTAAGGGTTCCGCCGGATTCGAAGATTTTTTTGAAAAATCCTGCAAAGGTCTTGGGCAGAAGATAGCCGCTTCCAGCGGTGAATAAAAGGGCGGCGGATTCTCCGACGATACGTCCGATCGCAAGTATGATACCGGTGATAATGCCGGGCATTGCGGAGGGGAGCAGGATCGTGCGGATCATGTACCATTTGGTTGCGCCGATGCCGAGTGCGCCGCTGCGGTAGGTCGCAGGAACTGTTTTTAAGGCTTCCTGTGTGTTTCGCGTGATCAGGGGAAGAACCATCAGGGTCAGGGTCAGGGCGCCGGTCAGGATGGAATAGCCAAGTCCCAGGGTGGTTCCGAAAAATACCATACCAAACAGACCGAAAATGATAGAAGGAATACCGGAAAGGGTTTCTGTCGTAAATTCGATCAGCCGGACGATTTTTCCGGGCTTTGCGTATTCGTTTAAGTAGATTGCGCTGCCGACACCGATGGGAGTTGCGATCAGCAGGGTAAGGATAATGATGTAAAGCGTATTGACGATATTTCCGGCGATACCAAAGGTTCCCTTGATGGTGCTGGGAACAGAGGTCAGGAAGGAAAGACTGATCTGGGGCAGGCCTCTGAAAAAGACATAGCCCATAATCGCGATCAGTAAAAGGATGGAAAATATCGCAGCCAGATCGATCAGAACGGTGAGAATGAGATCGGAAGATCGGATTTTTTTATTCATGACAATAGAATGCTCGCAGAGCATTCTATTGTTTAAAATACTGGAGGAACCGGGGGCCGTACGCTCTGTGCTCATTACTCTTTTTCTCCTTTCAGAATTTTGTTCAGGGTCATGTTAATGATCATAATGAATACGAAGAGGACAAGGCCAATGGTGAATAGTACCTGACGGTGTAAATCTGCTGCATAGCCCATTTCAGCAACGATGGCGGTTGTCAGGAAGCGGACAGAGTGAAAGGGCAGAGGGGCGTTGACACTGCTTCCGGATACAAGGCTGATTGCCATTGCTTCACCGATCGCACGGCCGACACCGAGGACGATGGCGGTTGCGATACCGGATTTGGCTGCCGGGATCGTTACACGGAAAATTGTCTGGATCCTGGAAGCACCCAGACCCAGGGAGGCCGTCTTTAAGCTGGCAGGAACGCTGCGGAGGGCGGATTCGCTGATGTTGATAACAGTAGGCAAGATCATGATCGCAAGGACAAGTACGGCGGAAATGAGGTTTGCACCGCCGGTAAACTGATGGGTCGCAGAGCCTGCAAAGATTTTCTGCTCGAGTTTATACATTGCAGGGCACAGCAACAGGATACCGAGCAGACCGTAGATAACGGAAGGAATACCGGCGAGCAGCTCAATGGCGGGGCGGACGATTTTAGAGAGGGGCGCCGGAGCTGTTTCTGCAAGAAAAACAGCAGTCAGGACGCCGATGGGAACGCCCAGCAGGATCGCAAGGGTTGTGCCGACGATGGAGGTCAGAATGACGTATAAAATGCCGTAACTGGGATCTGCAGCGGTTGGCTTCCATACTGTGCTGAACAGAATCTCTGTAAGTCCCACCTTTGTAAGGGCGGGAGTACCGTTTAAAAACATATAAACTGTAATGGAAATGACTGCAAGAACAGCGAAAAATGCGCAGATAGTAAAAATGATCTCAGCAGTTTGTTCTACCGTGGATCTTGCTTTTTTATTGCCGATAATAGAATTCATAAAAATCTCCATTCCGCAGGCAGCCTGCAGAAGACTGCCTTTCATCAAAGGTTATCCCACGTGCGGTTATGCACAGAATACCGGAAAATGCAGGTCCGACATTGCCGGGCCTGCATCCAGCAGGGAGTGTTTTGGAAAAGAAATGTTGTCAGTCAACTGTGATCAGGCCAACGGATTTGATCAGAGCCTTGCCCTCATCGGAGCTGAGGTAATCAAACAGTGCCTGTACTTCGGTCTTCTGCTCGGAGATTTCACCTTTAGTTGCCATTACGAAGGGTCTGGACAGTGCGTAGTTACCGGCCTTAATATTTTCTTCTGTTGCGTCTACGCCATCGAGCTTCAAAGCTTTTACGGAATCATCTACAACATCGAGAGAAACATAACCGATCGCACCGGGGGTGGAAGCAACCTTTGCCATAACGGCACCGGTGGAATCCAGTTCGTTTGCGTAAACGCAGGCATCTGCGATGTCCAGCAGCTCTTCAAATGCACCTCTTGTACCGGAGCCTGCCTCACGACCAACAACAACGATCGCCTGATCGTCTCCGCCAACTTCACTCCAGTTCTTTGTTTCACCGGTATAGATGGAAACCAGCTGATCCTTTGTGAGGTCTTCTACCTTGTTTGCAGGATCTGCAACTACTGCGATACCGTCAATTGCGACGATGTTTTCCACTGCGCCTGCGCTCTTTTCATCGTCCTTTAAGTTTCTGGAAGAGTTACCGATGTCAACGCTGCCTGCCAGGATGCTTTCAATACCTGCGGAAGAACCGGTGAACTCAGCAGTTACGGTCACGTTGGGATATTTTTCCATGAAGCTTTCTGCAACTGCGTTTGCCAGCTTTTCCATGGAGGTGGAACCGGACATGCTGACGGAACCGGAAAGGTCTGCATATTTGTCTGCGCTGTCTGCGCTTGTGTCAGCAGCCTCGACGGTGGGTTCAGCTGCTGTGTCAGCTGCACTTGCTGCAGTATCTGTTGCAGCAGTATTGCCGCAGCCTGCCAGAGTGCCAACTGCCAGTGCGCTCATTGTAAGAAGTGCGATCAGTTTGTTTTTCATAATGTTTCTCCTCCTTGATGCCGGAAGTAACCTGTTCCGGGCTGATGAATGAAATATAGTGAATGCCTGAAGCCATATGCTGTCTGCCTCATTGCGAGACTTATGATAAGTCATTTGAGCAATGCAAGATATCACGATTCGGTTAGGAATGGGTAAAGGTTGTGTAAAAGGATGTCGGAGTCAAAAGACCTGACCCGGATGCCTGTGGAGCGCTTCGAGGTGTAATACACATAAATATACATATAGAATGTATATCGACGAATAATATACATACATGTGAATATTTATACAAGAAAGAGGTAAAAAAATGAATATTTTGTGAAAATTTATACTTGATTTTTAAGGGAAGTGTGATAGTATAGATGTCATGAAACGGAATTACAACGGAAAAGGAAATCCCGTTTAAAGATGTCTTTAAAAATAAATCTAAAGATAAAAGAATAAGGAGACATCAGAGGAGAAGATTGAAAAATAAGATTTTTCAATCGCGAGATTTGTGTCTGCGCGCACTTGACACAAACTCGGCATGCGCAAAAAACGTGCGCAGAAATGAGGAGGAGAAAAATGAAAATGAAAAAATTACTGACAAGCGTATTGGCAGTAGCCATGGTTGCTTCTCTGGCAGCATGTGGTTCTTCTGCATCCACAGAGACAACAGTACAGGCAACAGAGACTGCAGCAGAAAGCACTGCGGCAGAGACAGCAGCTGCAGAGACCGATGAAGCAGCCTCCACAGAAGCAGAAAGCACAGATGCCGCTGCTTTTGATCTGGCTGGCAAGAAGATCGGTGTTCAGCTCGGTACAACAGGTGATCAGCTGGCAACGGAATATGAACAGAACGACGGTTCTACTGTAGAACGTTTCAACAAGGGCGCAGATGCAATTCAGGCATTAAAGCAGGGCAAGATCGATTGCGTAGTGATCGACTACAATCCCGCAAAGGCTTTTGTGGAAAAGAATGATGATTTACAGATTCTGGACGAAGAGCTTTCTTCTGAAGAATATGCAATGTGTGTCAACAAAGACAACAGCGAGCTGACTGCAAAGATTAACGAAGCGCTTACTCAGTTAAAGGAAGACGGTACGCTGGATGCTATCGTTTCCAACTACATCGGTGATGAGGCAGGACAGCATCCTTATACCTCTCCGGAAGGTGTAGACCGTTCCAACGGCACACTGGTTATGGCAACCAATGCGACATTTGAGCCTTATGAGTATTATGAGGATCAGAAGGTTGTCGGCATCGATCCTGATATCGCACAGGCTGTCTGTGACGTGCTTGGTTATGACTTAAAGATCGAGGATATGGAATTTGATGCAATCGTCAATGCAGTTGTTTCCGGCAAGGCTGATTTCGGTGCAGCAGGCATGACGGTAACAGATGAGCGTAAGCTGAGCGTAGACTTCACAGATACCTATGCAACAGCAAGCCAGGTGATCATTGTAACAAAGTAATTACAAGAGATAATCGGAAAGCAATTATAATATGGAAGATTTTAAACTCAAATTTATTGCAAACTTTATAACCGATAATCGGTGGAAATACTTCACCAACGGATTGGGAACAACTTATGTTGTTTCCTTTTTCGCTGTTATTCTGGGCGTTGTCATCGGCGTGCTGATCGCAGTGGTGCGGTCGTCTGCAGATAAGCTGGACCGTCCTCCACTGGTGGTTAAAATTCTGAATGTGATCTGTAAGCTGTATCTGACGGTTATCCGCGGAACCCCTGCAATGATCCAGCTGCTGATCATGTATTACATCGTGTTCGGTTCTGTGGATGTCAGCAAGCGGCTGGTTGCGATTCTGACCTTCGGAATCAACTCCGGCGCATACGTAGCGGAGATTATCCGTTCCGGTATCATGTCTGTGGATCAGGGGCAGTTTGAAGCAGGCAGAAGCCTGGGACTGACCTATGTGCAGACGATGTGGTATATTATTATCCCCCAGGCATTTAAAAATGTCCTGCCTGCCCTGGGCAACGAGTTCATTACCCTGTTAAAGGAGACGTCTATCTGCGGTTACATTGCACTGACGGATGTTACGCACGGTGCGAATACCGTCAGAAGTCAGACCTATGAGCCTTATATGCCGTTGTTTGCGGCAGCTCTGATTTATCTGGTCAGTGTGAGTGTACTTTCAGCTCTGATCAGCAGACTGGAAAGGAGGATGCGTGTCAATGAGCGATAACGGACAGGAAAAACAGGTTCTGTTTGAAATCAAACAGCTCTGCAAGTCCTTTGGACCGACGAAGGTGCTGGATCATATTGATGCGACGATCCGCCAGGGTGAGGTAGTCGTTATTGTAGGTCCCTCCGGCTCCGGTAAATCGACCTTTCTGCGTTCCTTAAACCTTCTGGAAATGCCGACTTCGGGCGAGATTTTATTTGAAGGAAAAGAAATTACAGATCCGAAAAGCAATTTAAATCAATATCGTCAGAAAATCGGAATGGTGTTCCAGCATTTTAATCTGTTCGCAAATAAGACGATTCTGGAAAACATGACGCTGGCACCGATCAAGGTGTTAAAAAAGTCCAAGGCGGAAGCGGAAAAAGAAGCGATGGAGCTGCTGGCACGTGTCGGCCTTGCAGAAAAAGCAAACGCTTATCCGGCACAGCTGTCCGGCGGTCAGAAACAGCGAATCGCTATTGTTCGCTCTCTGTGCATGCATCCGGATGTTATGCTGTTTGATGAGCCTACCAGCGCGCTTGATCCGGAGATGGTTGGCGAGGTTTTAAGTGTAATGCGGGATCTGGCCCACGAGGGTATGACAATGGTGGTCGTTACCCACGAGATGGGCTTTGCCCGGGAAGTCGGCACGAGAGTGCTGTTTGTGGATGAAGGCAGGATCAAAGAGGAAAACACGCCGGAAGAATTTTTCGATCATCCGAAAAACGCGAGACTGCAGGAGTTTCTGTCGAAGGTGATCTAAAGCAGATTTTCCGGAAAAATGACAGAAAAGGATTGATTTTGTAAAAATCATAAAAAATTGATATGAAATGGAAGAATTTCAACATGCCGGGGCAGTTGCAGTTCTTCCATTTCTTTTGTTACAATAAAAAGGATAAACTGGTTATTTTATCCGCGTATTTAGAGAATGACTTTTGATCAGGAGGAGCAGGAAAATGGAAAATGTAACACAGAAACGGACGCCGGGGGAATGGCGAGAGCTGTTTTCTTCGCAGGAATTTGAAGAAGCCTATGAATATGGGGGCGATGACCTTGGGGCGGTTTATCAGACGCAGGGGACAGACTTTGCACTCTGGGCCCCGACGGCAGAGCGGGCAGAGCTTTTGCTGTATCGGGCAGGAAGCGCAGAGGAGGGTGCAGCAGAGCCCTTTGACCGGACAGAAGCGGTACGCACAGAAAAAGGCGTTTTCCGTGTGCATAAAAACGGGGATCTTTCAGGTGTTTATTATACCTGGCTGGTAACGGCGGACGGTCAGACACGGGAAACTGCAGATCCTTACGCAAAGGCCGCCGGAGTAAATGGACAGCGCAGTATGGTGATCGATCTGAAAAAAGCTGAGCCGGAGGGCTGGGACAAGGATCAGGAGAAGCTGCCAAAGGCTCCGGCACCCGTTGTCTGGGAAGTGCATGTAGGCGATTTTTCCCACGATCCCCAAAGCGGTGTTTCGGAAGAAAATCGAGGGAAATATAAAGCGTTCTCAGAAAAGGATACCTGTCTGGATGGAAATACAGGAAACCCGACGTGCATGAGCTGGCTGAAATGGCTGGGTGTCACTCATGTCCAGATATTACCGATGTATGATTATGGTTCGGTAGATGAAACCGGAAAGAAGCTCCAGTATAACTGGGGGTACGATCCGATGAACTATTTTGTACCGGAAGGCTCCTATGCGACCGATCCGTATCATGGAGAAGTACGGGTGCGGGAATGCCGTGAAATGATCCAGGCCTTGCATCGCGCGGGAATCCGGGTGATCATGGATGTGGTGTATAACCATACATTCAGCATAGACTCTGTTTTCCAGAAAACTGTTCCGTATTATTTTTACAGACAGGAGGCAGACGGCAGCTTTTCAGACGGCTCCGCATGCGGCAACGATACAGCAAGTGAGAGAAGGATGTATCGCAGATATATGATCGACTGTATTTGCTACTGGGTAAAGGAATATCATGTGGATGGATTCCGGTTCGATCTGATGGGACTGCATGATACGGAGACAATGAATGAGATCCGCGCGGCACTGGATCGCCTGCCGGGTGGAAAAGAAATTCTGATGTACGGCGAACCGTGGACGGCAGGCAAGACTGCGATTCAGCCAGGCTATGAGCAGGCGCTGAAATGCAACGCAGCCCTTTTGTCTGACCGAATCGGATTTTTCAATGATGATATTCGGGACAGCATTAAGGGCAGTGTTTTTGAAGTCAAGGAGACTGGCTTTGTCAACGGAGCAAAGGGACTGGAGACTCAGATTCGTTCCAGTGTGCTGGGATTCTGTGACGGAATGGGCGGTTATCAGCCATCGTCTGCACACCAGTCTGTTTCCTATGTCTCAGCCCATGACAATTATACGCTGTGGGACAAGCTGGTGCATACGCTGACGGACAGCATGGAGCCGGATTTTGGCGCATACAATGAAGTAGCTCTGGCGCAGAACCGTCTTGCCGCGGGAATTTATTTTACCTGCCTGGGGATTACGTTTTTACAGGCGGGAGAGGAAGCGGCGCGTACGAAATACGGTGACGACAACAGCTATCGCTCCGCGGCGAAGGTGAATCAGCTAGACTGGACCCGGATGCATGAATACCGGGATTTGGCGGAGTTTTACCGCGGTCTGATCCTGCTGCGAAAGAGTTTTCCGGCATGGAGGCAGAGAAGCCTGGAGGTGCTGGATCAGATCTCCTTTGTGGACGCACCGGAAGGCTGCGTAGCCTTTACCATCCGGACAGGGGCTGAGCCGGAGGCTGCAGCAGAAAGCGTCCTCACAGACAACGTTGCGCCCTGGCAGGAGCTGTTTATCATTTACAACGCGAATAAGGAAGCTGTGGAATTTCGACTTCCGGGCGGGAAATGTTCTGATCCGGAACAGGAGACTTCTGAAAATTATTTTGCCTTGGAGGGCAAGTGGCAGTTGCTTACAGATGGAACACGGTTTAAAATAAAAGAGGACACGAAATTAGAGCAGATGAAAGAGCTGGAAGGTTCTGTATGGGCAGAACCGGTGTCTATTACAATATTAGGAAGATAAGAGGGAACAGGTATGAGAACAAGCGGTGTGCTGCTTCCGGTATTCAGTCTTCCGTCTCCGCACGGGATCGGCTGCTTTTCCAAGGAAGCATATGAATGGGTGGATTTTTTGAAGCTGGCAGGACAGCAGTATTGGCAGATCCTGCCGCTGGGACCGACAAGCTATGGGGACTCCCCGTATCAGTCCTTTTCTACGTATGCGGGCAACCCGTATTTTATTGATCTGGAGGAGCTGGTGGAAGCCGGGTTTCTGACCAGAAAAGAGGTAGAAGCCTGCGATTGCGGCAAAGCGGCCAGAGATATTGATTATGGAAAACTGTATGAAAACAGAATGCCGCTCTTAAAGCTGGCATATGAGAGAAGCCTGGAGAAGCCTGACCCGAAGTTTACAGCATTCTGGACAGAAAATGCCTGGTGGCTGGATGACTATGGCCTGTTCATGGCAGTGAAGGATATTTTTGACGGAAACAGCTGGGATCAGTGGGCAGAGGATATTCGCTATCGCTGGGATAATGCGATGTGGTATTACAAGACCAACTATTCTAAAGAAATCGGCTTTTATGTATGGCTTCAGTATCTGTTTTTTACACAGTGGCAGAAACTTAAAAAATATGCCAATGATAAGGGATTGAAGATCATTGGTGACATTCCGATCTATGTGGCATATGACAGCGCGGACGTCTGGGCACATCCTGAGATGTTCCAGCTGGATCAGGAGAGAAAACCCGCCGCAGTTGCAGGTTGTCCTCCCGATGGATTTTCTGCAGATGGACAGCTGTGGGGCAATCCGCTGTATCGCTGGGATCATCACAGAAATACCGGCTATGATTGGTGGATAACACGAATCTCCTGGTGCTTTAGACTGTATGACGTTGTCAGAATCGACCATTTCAGAGGCTTTGATGAATATTTCTCCATCCCTGCAAAGGACAAAACCGCGGTGAATGGTCACTGGGAAAAAGGTCCGGGTATTGAGCTGTTTCAGGCGATCAAGGCACGTCTCGGTGAAAAACCTATTATCGCAGAGGATTTGGGCTATGTGACGGATACTGTCCGCAGAATGGTAAAGGAAAGCGGCTATCCGAATATGAAGGTTCTGGAATTTGCATTCGATTCCAGAGATTCCAGCGGCGCGGGTGATTATCTGCCGCATAATTATGAGCATAACTGCGTAGCTTATACTGGCACCCATGACAATGAGACGATCCTGGGCTGGCTGTCCAGCATTAAACCGGAAGAGATTCAGATGGTGCGGGCATACTTAAACCGTCCGACAGAGAGCAAACAGGTTTTGGCATCCGAGCTGGTTCGTACCACCATCGCTTCTGTGGCGGATACCTGTATCATTCCAATTCAGGACTATCTGGGACTGGATAACAGCGCAAGAATCAATTTCCCGTCAACACTCGGCACGAACTGGCGCTGGAGACTGATAAAGAGTGACCTGACAAAGGCGCTGGCAGATTCTATCCGCAAGCAGAATATTGTTTACGGCAGAGTGAAGTGGGAAGATCTGCAGGAGGATGAAAAACCGAAGGATCCGGAAGAAGAAAAAGAGACAGAAACAGAACCCAAGCAGAAAAAAGACAGTTCTGTAAAGGAGGCAAAAGACTGATGGAATTCGGAAAATTATGCAGTTGGGAAAAGCAGGGGAATCGTGTCGTTTTTCAGTTTGAGAAACGAACAGGACGCGTGGAGATCCTCACACCGGAGATTTTTAATGTATTTTCGGGAGTGGTGAGTGAAGAGCATCGCTCTAAGGCCATTGAGGGAGACAAGTCTGTTGCAGTTGATTTTACGGCGGCAGAAGCAGACGGCGCCGTAGAAATTTCCACAGATGCAGTGACTGCACGGATTTACGATGATTTCAAGGTCGATTTTTATAAAGCGGACGGCACCGTTTTGTGCCGGGACTACCGGGGCAGCAGAAAGATCTGCGCCGGTCTGAGTGATGAACTGAAGGCATTAAAAGAAGCAGAGGGACACAGTGTAGAGGAGCAGCGCACGGAAGCGGTAGAGGTTGTCAAACAGCTTGAGGGTGATGAAGCCTTTTACGGACTTGGTGATAAGACCGGCTTTATGGACAAGCGCGGCTATGAATATGTGATGTGGAATACGGATGATCCGGCTCCGCAGATGGACAATTTCAAGTCCCTCTACAAATCCATTCCGTTTTTTATTACCTTACATAAAAATGCAGTGTTTGGCCTGTTCTATGATAACACCTACAGATCCTGCTTTGATATGGGCAAGGAATCGGAGGAATATTACTGGTATGGCGCTGCAGACGGCAATTTGGATTATTATCTGATCGCCGGCGAGAGTATGCCGGAGGTGCTTGGCAATTATACTTATCTGACAGGTACGGTTCCGGTTCCGCAGAAGTGGACCCTGGGCTATCATCAGTGCCGCTGGAGCTATATGTCTGAGGAAGAAATCAGGGATGTTGTTTCCCACATGAGAGAGTGCGGAATCCCCTGCGATGCCATTCATCTGGATATCGATTATATGGATCACTACAAGGTATTTACCTGGACACCGGATAAGGAACGTTATCCGGATCCGGAAAAGATGATCGCAGATCTGGCGAAGGACGGCATCAAGATCATAACCATCATTGATCCTGGTGTAAAGCTGGAAGAGGGATATTCTGTTTACGACAAAGGTGTGGAGAACGGCTATTTTGCAACGACGCCGGAGGGTGAGATCTATGTCAATGCAGTATGGCCGGGAGATGCGGTTTATCCGGATTTTGGTAAAAAAGAAGTGCGTGACTGGTGGGGCGAAAATCAGCAGTTCCTTGTAGATAAAGGCGTCCGCGGCGTGTGGAATGATATGAATGAGCCGGCAAGCTTCCGTGGAGAGCTGCCGCAGGACGTTGTGTTTACCGATGAGGACGAAAAGAGCGACCACGCGAGAATGCACAACGTTTATGGACATAACATGGCAAAGGCAACCTACGAGGGCTTAAAGCAGCGGGACGGCAGACGTCCGTTTGTCATCACGAGAGCCTGCTATGCCGGCACGCAGAAATACAGCACAGCATGGACAGGCGACAATCACAGCATTTGGGCGCATCTGCAGATGGCGATCCCGCAGCTGTGCAACCTTGGTATGAGCGGAATGTCCTTTGTCGGTACAGACGTGGGCGGTTTCGGTTCGGATTGTACAAAAGAGCTGATGTGCCGTTGGGTAGAGGTTGGATGCTTCTCTCCGTTATTCCGGAATCATTCCGCAATCGGAACACGGTATCAGGAGCCCTGGAGATTCGATCAGGAAACCGTGGATATTTACCGGAAAGCAGCGCAGCTTCGATATCATCTGATCCCGTATTATTATGACCTGTTCTTTACCGGAGAGAAGACCGGACTGCCGATCATGCGTTCCCTGGTGCTTCATTATGAAAAGGATGAAGTAGCAAAGGAGTGCAATACAGAATTTTTGGCAGGCCCGAATCTGCTTGCTGCGCCTGTTGTAACCCAGGGCGATCGCAAGAAGATGGTTTATCTGCCTGCAGGAACCTGGTATGACTACTGGACAGATGAAAAGATTTCCGGCGATCAGGGACAGTGGATCCTGCGGGATGCTCCGCTGGATACCTGCCCGCTCTATGTAAAAGCAGGCGCAGTGCTGCCGGTATGGCCGGAGCAGAATTACGTGGGCGAGAAGGATACCGATCAGGTGCTGATGCTGGAGGTGTATCCCGGAGAAGGAAGCTGGGATCATTTCCAGGACGACGGCGAAAGCTTTGCATACCGCGATGGTGTATACAATCAGTATCACTGCGAACTCAAAGACGGAAAGCTGACCGTAGCCTGTGTTCATGATGGCTATGAAAAGCATTATCAGCGCGTACAGGTTCATTGCCTTGGAAAGACCTTTGAGGCTGAGCTGAAGGACGGCGCATGCTGTGTAGAACTGTAAAAAACGCTCTACAGGGTTCATAGAAAACAAAAAAGACCGCAGAACGTGCACATTGTTTGTACGGGTTCTGCGGTCTTTTTGGATTCATGACATTAGAATGCACACTTTACGGGAATTCTAATGCTTGTATAAACTTAGTGTGTTTTGTCGGAGCAGGCTTGGGGTTTAGTCAACCTTTACCGGGTTGGTAACGCTGACGGTATGATCGTACCATTTTCCCTTGGTTCCGATCAGGGCGAGGTCGAAGTCTTTATCCAGCGCTTTTACCGGAACATCGAATCCGTTTACTTCTTCGGTCGTGCCGTCATCGTAGGTTACGGTATCGGTGGTGGGCTGTAAAAGCTCTGCACCATCCTTTTTTGCGTCAGCAGCCTTGCCGACAAACAGGTTTACGATGTTTTTGGAGGTCAGGCTGATATGAATGGACATCTGTCCATCTTTTACAGTCAAGACACCTTTTCCGTCGTTTGCTTCATTTACATGGAACATGCCGCTGTCAGTTTTGAACTCTGCTTCATAGGTTCCATCTTCCAGGACAGCATCTGTAGTGTCAGAGCTGGATGCAGCCGATGTGCCGAGCTCTTCCATAGCAGCGTGTGTGTGGGAAACATATAAATCCTGGATGACAGGGATCTGTCCAAGACCGGCGATCTGGGTTTCAATGCTGTCAAATACGCCGGAGGCTTCGAACTGGCTCTTCCAGGAGTCATCATCGTCGCCAGCCATATCATTGTTTGCATGGTCGCCGGCAACAACCATCAGAGGACGGAGAACCACTTTTTTGTAGCCGGCTTCCTGAATCTTTTCGATCACTGCTTCGCATGCAGTATCTTCAGGTTCACCCTCTACAGTGCCGATGAATACATTGTCATATCCGAGGGCATTCATCTGGTTCTGCATCTGGCTGTAACTGATTTTTGCGGTATGAGAGGTTCCGTGTCCCATGAATACGAAAGCAGTTCCGTCTTCCTTTGCAGCGTCAAGGCTTTCGTAGCCTGCAGTTTTTACTGCCTCTGCTGTAACTGCCTTTGCAACCGCTTCTTTATCACTGTTTACGGAATCGTCTGCAGAGCCCACTTCACCCAGAAGAGGCTCGGCGATGGATACGGATTCAAACTTGTCGCTGTAGTTTGCAACCGCTTCGCTCAACTCATCATATTCTGCGCCGTGCATCAGATGAGTAGGCTGTACGATCAGATTCTTTACACCGTTATCGACAGCACGCTGCAGTGCCTGATCCATATTATCGATTTTTTCACCATCCCGTGCCTGCACATGGTTGATGATGATCTGCGCAGTAAATGCACGTCTTACGGACCAGTCGGGATATGCTTTCTGCAGTGCTTTTTCGATGCCGCCGATATCCTCTGTACGGCTGTCGTTAAAGGAAGTACCAAAGCTTACAACAAGCAGTTCGTTTTCCCCGATCTCATCTGCGTTTAAGGGATCATCCTTGGAAGCGTCGCCGGTATCTCTTCCGAAATAATCGGGATCGGCGTTTTCGCCTTCTACCAGTTCTTTCTGAGCATCCGTCAGTGCATCCCATGCTGCCTTTGCTTCGGCACACTGCTCATCGGTGTTGTCGTTTCTTTCCTGAACATAGATCTGGTCGATCAGGGCAGCTACTTTGTCTGCGGCTTCCTGGTCAGATTCTGCGTCAGCGGTTTCCGCTTCCGTCGCAGTTTCCTGCACAGTTTCAGTTGCGGTGGATTCCACAGCGGTTTCAGCTGTAGAGCCACATCCGGAAACCAGCGCAGCAGTCATCGACATGGATAACATCAGTACGATCAGTTTCTTTTTCATAAGTTCCTCCTTGGGAATGGGTTCGGATTGCAGAAACGACGGGCGTCGGGCAATCCGGTATCAGAGGACAATAAAATTTTGTCCCAACAATGTGTGGATATGGCGATAAATGAGTGATACGGGAAATTTTCGTTCAGATGCCGTTGAAAAAAGAGAAGAAAGGCGAAATGTGCAAAGTTGGATCGCTGAATCAACTCTATAGCGCGGAGCCATAGCTTCGAATCTCGGAGCGCAACAAAATAAAACCAGAAGTGTTTCTGATTTTGCAGATTTCGTACTGCCAGTTTCTCGTGGCATGAATTTTCATTGTTACCGTTCACTCGTACCGTTTTGTAAGCAAAAATGAGCTGCGAAGCAGCGGAGAGCGTCGAAGACGCGGGTTTTGCGAATGTCGCGGGTGAACGGTAACTTTTCATTCCTGTACTGCGAAAGGCAGGTCTCCCGACTGAACGCTCTGACGCTTCGACTCCCTTCCCGGTCTCCCAGTGGTAATAAGCCGTCGCTTGCGAATCACGGTGACGAGTTCGCGCAGGATTTGCACCCGCTTCCCTTTTCACCAGACGCATATGGTCTGACACCTTACGCATTTATTCAATTATGCCTTATGCCAAATTATTCTAGCATTCCTATAGTTAGTTGTCAATGTAGGGGGAAGAACGAGATTTGTGTCTGCGTGCACTTGACGCAAACTCGGTATGTGCAAAACGTGTGCGCAGAAATGAGAGGCAAGATGGAATATGATTTTCGGAACGTTGTTACTGATGGAAAATGCGAAAAATAAACGGCTTCCGAATCCTCGGAAACCGCTTGCTTACTGACTTTTTAGAAGAGCGACAGACGGGGCTCGAACCCGCGACCTCCACCTTGGCAAGG
>ERZ507072.432-NODE-432-length-29049-cov-5.678175_pt1 | contig 29049 bp, 23 predicted proteins | sample MGYA00512864_ERZ507072 | MGnify/ENA metagenome assembly ERZ507072 | reverse complement strand
CTTTCGGAACTTTTCTCAGTTTCAGACCGAATGCCATGTTATCATATACGGTCATATGAGGATACAGAGCGTAGTTCTGGAATACCATCGCGATATCTCTGTCCTTAGGCTCTACATCGTTAACCACTCTGTCACCGATCTTCAGTTCACCGGAAGAGATATCTTCCAGACCAGCGATCATACGAAGGGTAGTGGACTTACCACAACCTGAAGGGCCTACGAAAATGATAAACTCTTTATCTGCGATCTCGAGGTTGAAGTTTTTAACAGCCTCAAAACCATTGGGGTACACTTTGCAAATGTTCTTTAAAGATAAGCTTGCCATTATTTTGCCTCCCTGAAAATTTAATCTCGAGCTTTCTCGATTGAATCTAGATCTAGTATACCGAAAATGCCCGATTTTGGCTATACCAGTATTCCACAAACTTTTTGGAGATGCTTGTGGAATCTGCCAAAAAAGATTTTAACTCCAAAAGCTCATCAGCGTTTTGAACAAAACGTATCGTTTCTATCTATGCACTTTGCCGAAGCACTGTCTGGTTAAATCTGATTTTCGGTTTCAACAGCATCTGTTTCTGTCTTGTTTTCTGCGGATTCTGCTGTTTTTGCCGCTGCTTCCGCTTCCAGTGCCGCCTGCTTTGCCTGTTCTTCCTCTACGATAAAGGACAGGGGAGCCAGGTTCTCGCCATCCTGTACCTGTTCTTCAGGCTCAAAGCGTTTGAAGATCCCGACATACAGCAGACTGCTGAAATATGCGACTGCAGGGACTCCAAGAAGGAACAGAAACGGCAGAGCCTGGATCGTTACCAGTAATAAAGCAACCGGAATCAGATGGATGATCACGATCAGGACGCTCTTGGGCAGGTTCATAAAGCTGATCAGGAACGCGTTCCGGAAGGTATTTTTTACAGTGTTGTCAAATCTGGACAAAACCGGGAAAATATAAAGGCCGGTCAGCAGCAGGAGGAAGGATACGATAAACAGCACCGTTTTCATGATCTTTGCACTGCTTCCTGTCATCATCACCAGCGTGACTCTCCAGTCCACTGCGATAATCGCAATCACAACGAGCATAATCAGCCAGATGATCGTCGCCTGCTTAAAATTCTCTTTAAAGGACTTAAAATATCCTTTTATGATATACGGGTCATCCCCTCTCGCCATTTTGATCGTCACATAATACAGTGCCGTAATCGCCGCCCCTGCCGTAAAAATCGGAATACAGCAGATGATTGTCAGCACGTTCAGGATCATCAGGTTGGCAACCTTGCTCAAAAAGACCATGACCGGGCTGTCCAGGTTAAAAAGCTTCATTCATACATTCCTCTCTTCTCTTGTTGTCAAAATTTATCAAAAACCGTTCGTGCGGTTTTAGATCATTTTTTAGCTGTCTATATCAGGAAAATCTGGCGTCAGTTTTTCCCTTTCTGGAAAACATGGTTCAGGAAATCGATCACGCTCTGCTTCAGGTCCTGCCAGAAATGCTGCGCTGTGTTAGCTGCAATCGCTTTGGCAGTCTCCATCACAGTCTCTTTTGCAGGTTCGATCAGCTGTTCCTGAATCGTCTCGCCGAGAGGACCTGCAAGCTGCTCCTGCAGCGCATCTGAAAGGTTTTCTACCAGCGTATCACCGTAGCTTTCATACATTTTCTGTGCAAGTGCAATGACCGTCTCATGGTTTAAGCCGATCCCGTTTAACTGCTGCAACGCAGAAGCAAGCGTCGTTCTCGTGCTCTCGTCAAGGGAAACGCCGAACTCCTTTTCTCCCTCGCTGATCGCAGCTTTGATATCCTCTGCGTTATCCAGCTCGCCTGCGTCCCACTTTTCTTTTACAAAATCCAGCAGCTTTGCCAAATCCTCATCGCTGATGGATTTGGCAGGCTCTGTCTCTGTCTGCGGCTGTTCCTGCATCTGCGCACTCTCCGCCGTCTGTCCCGGCGCTGCACAGACCGGTACAGCGATGCTGGATACTGCAATCGCCGTCGATAACATCATTGCTGCAATCCCTGTTTTCTTCATATTCTCCTCGCATTCTGCCGCTTAAGCGACAAATGAAACCTAAAACTGCATTTTCTAAAAACTCTGTCCAGCCACCCGGGCTGTATTTAAAATCCATTTTAAAAGGTCTGCATCCACCTCTTCCCGGCCGATTTCATTGACCAGCTCGTGACGCATACCGGGATATAATTTGCATTCTACCTGTGTCATCCCGCTGTTTTTAAAGCTTTCTGCAACCTCCAGAACCGCTTTGCCATAGCTGCCGACCGGATCCTCCTGTCCTGCGACAAACAGCACCGGAAGCTCTTTGGGAATTTTATGAATGCTTTCCGGGTCGTGAAGCCTGCCGATCAGTTCAAACAGCGTCTCAAACCCGTTGACTGTAAAGACGAAGCCGCACTGCGGATCCTCCAGGTATTTTTGAACCTCTTTTTTGTCCCGGGACAGCCAATCCATGCTTCCAACGCCGTCTGTAATCTTTTTCTGGTAGCTTCCAAATGCCATTTTGTCCAACAGACGGCTCACATGCGTATCCCCTAAAAAAGCCTTCTGAAGCTTCATCACTGCTTTGGCTGCATTTAAAACCGCCTTCGGCTGCATACCGGTTCCCATCACGATCGCTCCGTCAATTCCGCTGCCGTAACGGCTCAGGTAATTGCGGAGGATGAAAGACCCCATGCTATGTCCCAATAACAGATACGGAACACCGGGGTACTGCTCCTGCACCATTTTTTTGAGACGATGAACATCCCGAACTACCACCGTCGCCGGATCATGCGCGCAGAAATAGCCGTAGATCCCGTTTTCCCCGACGCTCTTTCCGTGTCCCAGATGATCCTCCCCGGTCACCAGAATCCCCTGCCTGGTCAGTACGGAGGCCAGACGCTCATATCGTTCGATATATTCCGCCATACCGTGCACGATCTGCAGGATACAGACCGGTTTACCCTCCGGTATCCATTTTACTGCATGAATCTTCGTTTTACCATCTCTTGACAGGAAAAAAATTTCTTCTTTTTTCATATCCCGTTCCCCCGTTTCGTTTTCCCCTCTTTTTCCGGAAACAGCCGCATGCCTCCGTTTACAGACAGAGCCGCAGCAAGAAAAATCCTGCTGCTTTTTCACAGCAAATTCTCTTCTGCGGCCCTCACATTTTTATATTAACATTATATAAAGTTCCGGTCAACTCTAACCGTCAGCAGATCTCTGCTCCGGCAGGCATATTTTTCTCCGGTGTTACCAGCGCAAGATTGCCTTCGGCATCCTCTGCACACAGCAGCATGCCTTCCGACAGAACACCGGCGAGCTTTGCAGGCTTTAAGTTCACTAAAACCATAACCTTTTTGCCTACCATCTCTTCTGCCGTGTAATGTGCGCGGATTCCGGAAACGATCTGTTTTACTTCTTTCCCGATTTTTACCTGGGAGCAGAGAAGCTTTTTAGACTTCGGAACCGGTTCGCATTTGATGATTTCGCCAACCGCGAACTGCATCTTTTCGAAATCTTCAAAGGTGATCTCCGGCTTTTTCGTCAGCTCCATCACGTCCTCTTCTTTTTCTTCCTCAGCCTCTTCCGCCAGTGCCTTACGCGCCTCAAACATCACTGCTGCCTTTTCCAGAACTTCCTTTACATCCAGTCTTGCGAACAGGATTTCCGGTTTCTCTGTAACTTTGCTGCCGGATATATAGCCGCCGAAGGTCGTGCATTCTTCGAAGCTGCGCAGAGAAGTATTGAGCTGGGCTGCGATCTTTTCCGCAGTGCCCGGCATATAAGGCTCCAGCAGGGACGCACCGATTACAATGCTCTCTGTCAGGTTATACAATACGGTAGCAAGACGGTCTGCTTTTGCAGGGTCTTTTGCCAGCACCCACGGTTCTGTCTCGTCGATATATTTGTTGCAGCGCTTGAACAGCGTAAAAATATCGGTGATCGCGTCTGCGACTCTCCAGCCTTCCATCTTTGCCGCAACCTTATCGTAGGTTCCGGTTACAACTGCTTTCAGATCCTCATCAACTGCCTCTGCTGCGCCCTTATCCGCTACAACGCCGCCGAAATACTTGTTGCTCATGGAAATCGTACGATTTACCAGGTTGCCCAGCGTATTGGCGAGATCGGAATTTAACCGTTCTACCATCAGCTCCCAGCTGATTACGCCATCATTTTCAAACGGCATCTCATGCAGTACGAAATAGCGGACTGCGTCCACGCCGAAGAAATCTACCAGATCATCCGCATACAGCACGTTTCCTTTGGATTTGCTCATCTTGCCATCACCCTGCAGCAGCCAGGGATGACCGAATACCTGCTTGGGCAGGGGCTCATTCAATGCCATCAGGAAAATCGGCCAGTAAATTGTATGGAAGCGGATGATATCTTTTCCGATCAGATGCAGATCAGCCGGCCAGAGCTTTTTATACTGCTCGCTGCTGTTGCCTTCCGCATCGTAGCCGATACCGGTAATATAGTTGGTCAGCGCATCCAGCCATACATAAACAACGTGTTTCTCATCGAAATCAACCGGGATGCCCCATTTGAAAGAGGTTCTGGAAACGCACAGATCCTGCAGTCCGGGAAGCAGGAAATTGTTCATCATCTCGTTTTTGCGGGATACCGGCTGGATAAATTCCGGATGGCTGTTGATATGGTCGATCAGGCGCTGCGCATATTTGCTCATTCTGAAGAAATATGCTTCTTCCTTTGCAGGTTTCACTTCTCTGCCGCAGTCCGGACATTTTCCGTCCTTTAACTGGGACTGTGTCCAGAAGGATTCACATGGCGTACAATACATTCCTTCATAAGAGCCTTTGTAAATATCGCCCTGATCATACAGGCGCTTGAAAATTTTCTGTACCTGTTTTTCGTGATCCGGTTCTGTCGTACGGATGAACTTGTCATAAGAAGTACCCATCAGATCCCAGATTCTCTTGATTTCTGCGGAAGCCTTATCTACGTATTCCTGAGGTGTTACGCCCGCTTCCGCTGCCTTTAACTCAATTTTCTGTCCATGCTCGTCTGTTCCGGTCTGGAAAAAGACATCATATCCGTCTTTTCTCTTAAACCGCGCAATGCTGTCTGCCAGAACTGCTTCATAGGTATTGCCGATATGCGGTTTGCCCGATGCATACGCAATGGCAGTTGTCATGTAAAATTTTCCTTTGCTCATACTTCCTCCTTAATGTCGCAACAATAGAATGCACGCTCTGCGAGCATTCTATTGTCATGAATAAAAAATCGCCTCCTCATTGCAGCTAAAAAGCCACAACAAGAAGGCGAATCGTTCGCGGTACCACTTCTGTTCATATACTTCTCACAAAGTATATCTTATCGGGTGCTGCGCCGTTTGGTGCAAGACCCTTCCGCTATAACAGGCGGACCTGTCGCAGCCTTACCTCTCCGGTTCGGTGCGCCGCTCGGGAGCCATGTTCCATCCGCTTCTTCCCGACTTCTCTCAGCTTCCTGCCGCCTGTATCGGGCTGCATTCAAAAGTCCTCTCTGTAAAGCTTCCCCGGATGTACTCTCTCCGTCTTTGCATTCTCTTTTTCAATATCCGGCTGCCGCCACATCTGACCGCAGCTTCATATGCTTACAGTAGCACAAAAGGCCTGGCCTGTCAACGGCTGGCTCACAGCTTTAACCCTTTCAGCAGGTCGCCCAGCGAGGTTCCGACCGCCTCATTCGAGCTGTACTCTTCCGCCTGTTTTTCTTCCAGCTCGTCCGGCTCTGCGCTCTCGGCTGCTGCCTTGATACTCAGGCTGATCCGGTTGTCCTTCGTATTTAAAACAACTGCCCGCACGGTATCCCCGACTGTCAGCACCTCTGAAGGCTTTTTCAGACGCTTCTGGCTGATCTGGGAAATGTGTACCAAACCACTTAATCCATCGCCAAGATCCACAAATGCACCGTATGGCATCAGACTTTCCACGCGTCCCTCTACAACTGTACCAGGCACGATCATGGAAATTTTATGGTTCAGGCGCTCCGCTTCCTTTTCTTTCAGGACATCCTTTGCGGACAGCACAAGCTTCTGGCGGTCTGAATCCACCGTAATCACGCGCACTTCCAGCGTTTTCCCGACAAACTCCGTCGTATCCTCCACATAATCCAGTGCCAGCTGGGACGCCGGGATAAATCCGCGGATTCCTTCCACATAAGCAGTTACGCCCTGATTGACGCTTTCGCTTACCTTTATCTTGAGAATCGTCTTTTCTTCCTGATACTGTTTGAGTCTGTCCCAGCCGAGTGTCTCTGCTGCTTCTACGCAGGACATCTGGATATTGCCGGCTCCATCGTCTCTTTTGACAACAGTTCCTTCCAGCGTATCTCCGACATGGATATCCGCCAGCACGGAAAACGACGGATCCTTGCTCAAATCCTCTGTTTTAATCACCGCAGGCGCATAGTAACCGAGATCCAGCGTTACGCCGGTTTCCCGCACGTCGATAACGGTTCCGGAAATCACATCACCCTCCCGGATTGTACGGAAAGAAGCTTCCAGCTCCCTTGCATAATCCGCCATCGTCTCTGTCGTTGTGCTGTTTTCTGCATCCGCAATTCCCTTTTTTTCTTCTGACATCGTTCTCCTCCTTACCGGGCAGACAATCCCATGCCGCCTCGTTCCTTTTCTGAATTTTAGCACGTTTTTTATAGAAATTCCATCCCGGCTTCCGCGATTTTGCAGCGAATGTACCTACAGGGTTACTGTTCACACGCGCCATTTGTAAAATTCCATCTTCGATGCTTTCCTGCGAATCATTTGACAAGACCACTGTATCGCGTTAAACTGATATCGCATTTTATCCTACTAACTTAGGAGGTTACTATTTTTATGAAACGAAAAGCGCTATGGGCTGCTGTTCCCTACACAGTCCCCGTCATGCTCGGCTATCTTTTTCTCGGCGCAGCGTTCGGCGTCCTGATCGCCGAAAACGGTTTTTCCGTCCTCTGGGCGTTTCTCATGAGTACGTTTATCTACGCCGGTTCGATGCAGTTTGCCGCCATCAGCCTGATGACCTCTGCATTTTCTCCGGTTTCCGCTTTTTTGCTGACGCTCATGGTAAATGCAAGGCATCTGTTCTACGGTCTTTCCATGTTAAAACCGTTTGAACGCATGGGAAAACGCAAGCCCTATATGATTTTTTCCCTGACAGATGAAACCTATTCTCTTCTCTGCGGAGTCAGCGCCCCGGAAGGAATTGATCCGGACTGGTTTCTGTTCTTTATCTCGCTGCTCGATCAACTCTACTGGATCATCGGATCCTGTATCGGCGCTGCTGCCGGCAGCTTCCTGCCTTTTGATTCCACAGGCATTGACTTTGCCATGACAGCACTGTTTCTGGTAATTTTTGTCGAACAATGGGAAAAAGCAAACTCCAGGCTTCCCGCCCTGCTCGGTCTTTGCATCACGCTGGTCAGTCTGATCGTCGTTGGCCCTGACCGTTTCCTGCTCTTTTCCATGGCTGGCATTTTAGCCGCACTTTTGTTATTTCGAAAGGAGATTTCCAAATGACCATACAGACTCCCCTGCAGCTTGTGATTACAATCGGCATTATCGCGCTCGGCACTTTTCTGATCCGCGCCCTTCCGTTTTTCCTGTTTCCCGCCGGAAAAGAAACGCCGCGCGTTGTTGCCTACCTCGGCGCAGCGCTCCCGAGCGCTTCGATCGCAATGCTCGTCGTTTACTGTTTTAAAAATGTCTCTGTATTTTCTGGTTCTCATGGACTGCCGGAGCTCATCAGTGCCGTGTTCGTCATTGTCGTCCACAAATGGAGGCACAACCTGCTGCTCTCCATCGTCGGCGGCACGGTTTTATACATGCTGCTCGTGCAGCTCGTTTTTCCGGTACTCGCGTAAGTTCTGTAAAAAAGAATGTGCCTTGGCACATTCTTGCGCCGAGGCGCGGTTGCTTTAGCAACCATCTACCCTTGCGCCGAGTGCGCATCCTCGTAAAGCATTTATTATCGTATGGAAACGAAGTTTCCTATACGATAATAAAGAATCCTGCGAAGCAGGATTCTCCGCCTGCGGCGGGTCGCGCAAGCGACATTCTTCCATTCCGCTGCAGTGCGATCCGCGCGGAGCGTTTCTTATCGTATGGAAACGAAGTCTCCTATACGATAAAGAAGCCGACACGTGACACATTCTGCCAGCGCAGCGGCTTCTTTCTTTTTAAAAATTGTATTCTCTTCTGCCGGCGTAGGTCTGCCATTTTTCAGGCGTTTTTGTCTCCATCCAGTCCAGCGGCACTGCTGCCGGGTGCGGCTGTGATGCCTTCCGGTATGCTTCTTTTAACTCTTCCTTCTGACTCTCGTTCAGAAATCCCGGTTTTACCGATACAAAAAACGGCGTCCCGCTTTCTGCAAGCACTTCCATCCACTGTCGGTTCTTGTTCCAGTCAATATGCTCTGTGATTCCGACGCAGTCTGCATCCGCCCCGTAAAACGTCCCCTGCTGCAGCATTCGGAAGGCAAGCGTGTTGATGCCCATTTTCCGGGTTCTTTCCCATTCTACACCGCTTGTATCGTCTCCGGTACGATTTCCCTGCATCAGCCCTGCGCCCAGATGTCCGATACAGTTGCAGCCAAGAATCAGGACGTCCTGACGATCCTCGCGTTTTGCAGCTTCATGAACGACCTCATAAAAACGAACGATCAGCTCTGCCGTGGTTTTCGTATGGTCATGGAAGCGCCAGCTGCCATTCGTCAGCCTGGTCCCCATCTCAAATCCCCAGCAGCCAAAGATATCATAGGTCGAAAAATCGTGTTTGATCAGCTCATATCCCCAGTCTCCAAGCTGTCTGATATCCTGTGCGATATGTTCCAGAACCTCCGGCACAGAAATATCGAACACCTCTGCATTGCGCTCCAGTCTCCACTCAGCCGGAATATCCGCAGAATGATCGTACAGCGGTCTGAACCAGATGCCGGGGCGCACATTTTTTGCCCTCATCTGCGCAGCGAGCTCTCCCATGTCCCCGTAATCCGCATTGCCAACCCGCCAAGGACCTCCGTTATAAGAATCGCTGTGATCGATCTGCCAGCCGTCATCCATCACCATAAACGGGCGGTTTTCGATGCCCTCCGTCATCTCCGCAAGATATGCGCTGTCTTCGAGAATTTCCTTTGCAGAGCTTTTTCCATAGGCATAGTACCAGTTGTTCCCGCCGTAAATCACGGTGTCTCTACAGTCGGGATCGTCGCACATCTCGCTGCAAAATGCCCTGCAGGCTTCAAATACTTCTACCGGCGTATCAGCTTCTTCCAGCGCATAAGATGTCATAACGATCTTTGCCGCTTCCAGCTTCCGTCCGCCAAGCTTCACGCCATACGTCCCGCAGCGCACGTCCAGATGCAGCTTTACATCCGCACCGTCCTTTTCCCACCAGCACATTGCAGATGGACGCACCTTTACACCAAATGCCAGGCATTTTCCCGCTTCATGCCGGAAAAAGTACCACGGCATTCCGATATGATCTGCTTCCTTTTTCCATTCCAGATCACCGTAACCGCGTTCCCAGGTGTCTCCGAGCACCTCGCCCGTCCCGCCAAACATAGCTTTCCAGGTAAGCACAAGCTCCCGAACCGGTGTGTTCTGTGCCTGCACGAATACCGCAAGGCTGCCGTCGGCTTCCGCAAGCTCCACTGTAACGTCACCTGCTCTGAAAGCAGCTGCATCGGGCGCGGTCTCCTGCTCCGTCTGCGCACTGCCTGTCATCAGCCTGATCTCATCCGGCTGTCTCAGCAGGTTTCTTTTTCCTTCTGTTTTCATTATCCTTTCCCCTCTTGTTAGCCTTTCCCAGATTATTCTATTCTTTTCAGAATCTCCTGTTCCAGAATCACCTGATCGCCCTCCTCGATCTGCTGTTCATACAGATAGTGATCCTTTTGCCGGAGCAAACGGAGCTGCCCGTTTTCATCCTCCAGTTCAACAAGCACGGTCGGCCAAACGCCCTCCGGACGCTCTTCACAGCCGTAATCATCCTCCCGGATGCTCCGAACCCGGTATTTATGCCGGCACTCAGCTTCAAGTTCCGTCATCTGCTCCATTTCTCCCCTCATTCTAACATGTCTTTTTTATTAATATCCATGCTATTTTGAGTCAGAAGCATGGATTTTTATTTCACTGCGTCTCACAGCTTCCGCACGATCTCGTCGGAATATTTCATCATGCACATGTCCGCTTCGTATGCGCCGATCTGCGGCTCATTTTCCTCGCCGAGCAGATTTTTCGCAATCAGCTCCGGGAACCTCACGTTGCAGTGCCATGCGTGGGGATAGCCGCCGCCAAACCGCGGATTGATTTCGGAAATATAATATTTGCCGTCAATCCGGAAAATATCCATGTCGATCGGACCTGCCAGCGAAAGCGCGGAAACCGTCTTTTCAATCACTTCAAACAGCGCAGGATCTTTGACGGAAATCGATTTTTCGGTTTCGCCCGCCCGCATCCGCACTTTTTTCTTCGTAAAAATAGCTACAGTTTTTTTGGAAATCAAATCGACGTAAATATCCGCGCCGAATTCCTCACCGTCCGCATACTGCTGGATCAACAGCGGCTCTTTGCTATAACGGCACAGCACACCAAGAAGCTCGCGGTTGTCCACCCGGCTGATGCCGACGCTTCCGCAGCCCCGAACAGGCTTTACAAATACCGGGAACGCAATCTTTCCTTCCGCGTAATCCGAGTCAAACTCTTCCAGAGATGCGCTCGTATACAGCACCGGCAGTCCGTTTTTCTGCAGCAGGGAGAAAAAGCCGTACTTATCCCGGCAGACTGCAACGCTTTCTGCGTCCGATACAATCGCTGTGATCCCTTTTTCCTCAAACTTCTTCCGGTTCTGCGCCAGCAGATCCAGCTCATCCTCAAACAGTGGAAGCAGGGCATTGACCTGTTCCCGCATGCAGATTTCCAGAATCCTGTCTTCGTATCCGGGATCCTTCATCGGCGGTACCAGATAAAATGCATCCGCCTCGTACAGTGCAGGTGCCCACGGGCTGCAGTCCGTCACGATCACCCTTCCGCCGCCCGGCAGACTATGAAAGGCTTCTTTAAAAAAACGTACCAGCTTATTGCGCGTTCCGCAGCTCAAAATCAAGATCGTCGTCATTTTTGTTCTTCTCCATACAACATGCTGTTCTGCATATATTCCTTCGGCGTCCAGCGATTTCTGATCTTATAAAGCTTCCCGTCCCGGCGGATATAAACGTCCGGGAAATACTGGATAAACAACGGATTCAGGCTCATCGTATAGCCGCCCACATTTTCGTAAACAATCCGGTCGCCCTCCATCAGCTCGATTCCGTCGCGGTATTCAAAAATCCGGTCCACTTCCATGCAGGAATAGCCCGACACGCACTGGTGCGCCATCGTTTTTCTCTGCTCTGCACCCGGGTTTGCCTCATTCAATTCCAGATGGAACAGGTGGCTGCTCTTAATCATCGTCGGGTCGATATTGAAACGGCTTCCGTCCGTGATCAGATACCGCTCGTTTCCGATATCACGCACATCCACAACGCCTGTCACAAACGTACTTGCCTTTGACAAAAGAGATATGCCCGGTTCAACGATTAGCATTGTTTGTTCTGGCGTAAATTCTTCTTGTAAAACCTTCGCCACAGCCGGAAAATAATCCGGATACTGCGGACGCCCTTCCAGACCGCCGCAATAACCGCCTCCCAGATCCACATAAGACAGGTTCAGAGAAAATTCCCGCTTTAATTTACATGCCATCGAAGCAATTGCTTCGAATACCGCGACACTTCTGGACTTACTGCTGGAATGCAGATGTAAGCCCGTGACCTCAACATTCGGAATGCGCCGCACGCGCTCTAAAACGGCTGCAAACGTCCCATTTTCATAGCTGAATCCAAATCTGCCTCCGGCTTCGCCCATCGTTGTCTGCCCCGGACACATTTTTTCCAGATCAAAATTGACCCGGATTCCGACCCGAAACGTCTGTGTCGGATGCGCTGCTGCCAGCTCTTCCATCCAGTCCAGCTCCCGTCTGCCGTCCATATTCAGGATGCCGCCTGCGAGCAGCACCCGTTCAAACGACGGACGTTTTTTGACCGGTCCATTGTATACAATTTCAGAATCTGAAAAACCAAGTGCGCCAGCCAGCGAATATTCATCGTCGGATACAACCTCCGCCATCACGCCGCCCGCCTTTAAAAAGGTCACCAGCCATGGCAGGGAATTCGTTTTAAAGGAATATCCGATCCGGTAATTGCCCCAGGATGTTTCCAGGGAGCTTTTCAGCATCTGAAAATCTTTCGTCAGCTGATTTTCATCGATCACAAAATAGGGAGTCTGATATGCCATAATTCTCTCCTTATGAAGGAACCGTTCTGCCAAAACGACAAAACGGTTCGGTTTTCTGCTTTTATCGCAGCTCTTCTTTTGTTGTATACGTCTCTTATACGCCCGTTACCAGCTCCAGACGGTTGACCGCCGAGAACATTGCGCGTACAGATGCTCTTGTGATGTTGGAGCTTACGCCGACACCATAAGTAACGCGTCCGCTCTCCGCATCCATCATATGGATATATGCTGCTGCCTGCGCGTTGGAACCGTTCTGCAGCGCATGCTCCTCGTAATCAAGCACTCTGATATTCATGCCGAAGGTAACCTGCAGTCCTCTCTTGACCGCATCGATCGGGCCGTTGCCGACTGCATCGAATGTACCGGGCTTGCCTGCCAGCGTGTAGTCCACGATAACCTTTGTATCGAATTCGCCGGATTCCACATCTCCGCTCAGATCCTCGATTCTCAGCTTCTTGAAGTGCAGAGGTTCCTTCTGATCCAGATACTCGCGCTTGAAATTGTCCATGATCTGCTGCGGGGAAACCTCGCCCTGCTTCTCGGATATCTTCTGGATAACATTTGCAAACTCTTTGTGCATCGCCTTGGGCAGCTTGAAGCCAAAATAAGTATCCATAACGAAAGCGACACCGCCCTTGCCGGACTGGGAATTGATACGCACGATGGGCTCGTACTCCCTTCCGATATCGGCAGGATCGATCGGCAGATAAGGAACCTGCCAGATTTCGCTCTTTCTCTCCTTCATTGCCTGCACGCCCTTGTTGATCGCATCCTGATGGGAACCGGAGAATGCGGTAAATACCAGCTTGCCGGCATAAGGATGTCTCGGATGGATCGGGATCTTGCAGCATCTTTCGTAAATACCGATAATATCGTTGACATGTCCGATTTCCAGCTCAGGGTTGATGCCCTGGGAGAACATGTTGTAGGCGATATTTAAAACGTCCACGTTACCGGTACGCTCGCCGTTTCCAAACAGAGTTCCCTCGACACGCTCTGCGCCTGCAAGCAGCGCCAGCTCAGCGCTCGCAACACCGGTTCCTCTGTCGTTGTGAGGATGGATACTTAAAATAATGCTCTCTCTGTTTTCAAAATGACGGTTCATCCACTCGATCTGATCTGCATAAACGTTCGGCGTATTCATCTCTACAGTAGACGGCAAATTGATAATGATTGGATTTTCTTTCGTTGCGCCCCAGGTTTTCTGAACTGCGGTACAGATTTCAAGCGCAAAGTCCAACTCTGTTCCGGTAAAGCTTTCCGGAGAATATTCCAGGACGATCTTGCCCGGGAAGTCTGCGGCATATTTTTTTACCAGCTCGGTTCCCTTTACCGCAATGTCCACGATATGCGGACGATCCATGTGGAATACGACATCTCTCTGCAATGTGGACGTAGAGTTATAAATATGTACGATCGCCTGCTTACAGCCCTGAATCGATTCAAAGGTACGCGCGATCAGCTCTTCCCGGCACTGTGTCAGCACCTGAACATATACGTCATCCGGAATCATATCATGTTCAATCAGGTGGCGCAGAAAATCGAATTCAATCTGACTTGCTGCCGGGAAACCGACTTCGATTTCCTTAAAGCCCAGCTTTATCAGATACTGGAACATTTCGATCTTTTCTTCTACTACCATCGGATCTACCAGTGCCTGGTTGCCGTCGCGCAAGTCTACGCTGCACCATATGGGTGCTTTCTCAATCTCTTTGCCTGGCCACTGGCGCTCCGGATAGTCAATTACCGGATTACGGCGGTATTTCTGATAATTCATCATTGCTTTTTCTCTCCCTTCGTGTCCTGTCATTCTGACTGTATTTATGAGAAATGTAGCTGTCACTTTGCTATAAGATACCGGGTTGTGAGACTACGAAACGCCCTTTTGACCCTGGTATCAAACAATAGAATGCACGCTCTGCGAGCATTCTATTGTCATGAAAAAGAGGAACCCAGCCTGAAAATCTGCTCCAGGTCTGACCTCCTCTTCTGATCTCTTCACGAAACAGTCCTGTTCCACTCAAGGAAACAATCCTGCTCAACAAAGTTCTTCTGCTGCACTTGCAGTTTACTCCCCCAGTCCGCCTTCAATTGCCTCGGTCAGGGCTGTCAGCGCTTCTTCTTCGTCCGGTCCGTCGCATATCAGTTCAATTTCATCGCCACATTTTACACATGCGCCCAGAACACTTAGAACGCTCTTCGCGTTCGCCGTGCTGTCCCGAAACGTAAACGTAATCAGCGATTTATATTTGATTGCTTCCTTGCATAGATTTCCAGCCGGTCTTAGGTGAAGTCCTGTCGGGTTTTTGATTACTACCTTCTGGCGTACCATATCTGTTCTCCCCTTTCCGCCCAATGCGGATCTTTACATCATTATCATACCATTATCGCACCCATCTGGCAAGCACCAACCCGTTCCAAAAGCCTCATCTGCAGCCGGAACACAAGTTACATCTGGATTACAGCATCAGCTGCTGAATCAGATCTGCAATTCTATGTGCTTCTTTATCAATGCGTGCTTTGTCCTTCCCCTCGATCATGACACGCACCTTCGGCTCTGTGCCCGAAGGACGGATCAATACGCGGCCTTCTCCTGCGAACTCTTTTTCCAGCTCTTCGATCGCAGCCGCGATTTCCGGATATTCCATAAAGTGCTCTTTGCGGTGATTCGGAACGGTAACATTAACCAGTGCCTGCGGCAGGACTGTCATAATCTTGGAAAGCTCAGACAGCGGTTTCCCGGTCACTACCATAACCTCTAACAGATGCAGCGCAGACAGCAGACCATCACCGGTCGTATTTTCATCCAGGAAAATAATATGACCGGACTGCTCACCGCCAAGGCTCGCGCCGATTTCCCGCATACGCTCCAGCACATAACGGTCACCGACCTTGGTTTTTTCGATATGGATCTTTTCTTTCTCACCAAACAGAAACAGACCAAGGTTACTCATGACAGTCGCCACGATCGTGTTCTGTTTCAGCTTGCCCATGTTGCGCATATGTGCACCTACAATCGCCATGATCTGATCACCATCCACGACGTTGCCCAGCTCATCCACTGCCAGCAGGCGGTCTGCATCGCCGTCAAACGCCAGACCGATGTTTGCCTTTTCGTAAACAACGCGGGCCTGCAGCTCTTCCATATGGGTTGAACCACAGTTTGCATTGATATTCGTGCCATCCGGCATATTGTGAATCGGAACAACCTGTGCGCCAAGCTGACGCAGGGCTTCTATGGAAGTATAATGAGATGCACCCTCTGCACAGTCCACAACCACCTTCAGGTTCGTCAGATCCACCGGAACTGCCCGAACTGCATGATTGATATATTCCTCTCTTGCGTCCTTGCGGTACTTGATCCGTCCAACGCCGGAGCCTGTCGGAAATTCCACACGATTCATGTTGTTCTTGATCAGGGCTTCGATCTCATCCTCCAGAGCATCCGGCAGCTTGTAGCCATTGCCGTCAAAGAATTTAATGCCATTAAACTCCATCGGGTTGTGGGATGCAGAAATCACAACACCGGCTTCTACCTTATATTTCTTGGTCAGATAAGCGATCGCCGGAGTCGGAATCACGCCCACATAAACCGCATTTGCGCCTACGCTGCAGATTCCTGCCATCAGTGCGTTTGCCAGCATATCGCCAGACATTCTTGTGTCACAGCCAACCATAATTGTAGGTTTGTGCTTGTTTTCACGGGTCAGGACATATGCGCCTGCTTGCCCCAGCTGCATCGCTAAAAGCGGCGTCAGCTCTTCATTTGCAACACCTCTTACACCATCTGTTCCGAACATTCTCGACATGATCTCTTCCTCCTGTTATAAAGCTGCAAAGCCTTCCGGATTTCGGGATTTCGTTTGCAGCCCTGATTCAACCCACAAGCTCTGCATTCCCTGCTCCGGGCGCCGTTTCCATTTTCTCCTGCCCGGCTTTTACTGAGCTCCCTGTTCATCTGTATTCGAAGCAGCAAGCTGAGTCAGATGCACCTGCATCGTAACCACATTGACCTGATCCACAGAAGCGGGAAGCAAAAATTTCACCGTCACTTCCTGTTCTCCTGCCGTCACAGTGCCGTTTTCATCTATCAATGCAGACAAATCCGCGTGAGGCGTGATTGTCCCTGCATCCACATGATTCAAATTATCCTGCAGACCTCTGACTGTCAGCTGCAGATTCTGTCCGCTGACTGCTTCTGCCAGCCAACCGTCCGGAATGTTCAAAAGCTGGACGCTGTCCGCATCAAAGCTGATCGTCTTGCGTCGGATCTGCTCGATATCCGCGGATACCGTTACTGTTCCGTCAAAATCAGCATCTGCAAGCGATATGTCCGAAGGAAGATATTCTCTGATATCAATCGTATTCGTCACCGGTGCCGTCGCATCCGTCAGATCAAGTTCCTCTGCCGGGATCGTGATCTCCGAGATCTTATCCAGCACAGCCGCCCGCCCTGCAATTTTCACCGTTTCAGGAGACACCGTTACCGTTCCAGTCTGTTCATAACCATCCGCCGGTTCTCCTATAGCGGAAGCACTGATTGTGACCTCCTTTGTCTCCAGAATCGGAACGGTCACCTTTACGCTGTCCACATTTTTGCGGATTTCACTGCTGGTGATTTCGTTGCCGTCTGCATCCAGCAGGCGGATTGTCGCATCGATTTCCACATTCGCTGTCACATTATCCAGAGAAATATCCACCACTGCGCGGCTTACCGCATTCACCGCTGATTCCGGGCCGCTGATGCTGAGTGTATTGGTTTCCATATCGATCCTGCCGGTCGTATATCCATCCGGAAGTGTCCCGTTTTTGGCAACCTCTATGCTTAACTGTCTTGTCTTTTTATTTTCTACCTGTAACTGTACATACTGTCTGTCTGAAGTGATCTTTTCCACATCCAGGCCGCTGCTTAGCGACAACTCGATCGGTACACGCCCGTCATCTGTAATTTCAGACAGGTCTGCCTTTGCCGTCACGCTCTGCGCATCGATTGCACTGATTGCAGACTTCGGTGCGCGCACGGAAACACGGATCGTATCGGAATTGTCCACTATACGGTAGGTTTTCCCCTGTCCAGTCAGTGCCCCCGTATTGGTCAGCTGTACCTGTACATTATTGATATATTTATTTATCACCGGATCATTGATGTCAACCGCCAGCATCCACAGCACAACGGAAATCAACACCGCCATAATCTTCAGACCCAGATTGTGCATGAGCTTACTTTTCATTGTGGAACCACCCCTTCCAGCGTTTGTGCGCTTTCTCATCGGTCGGTTTTTTCTGAATAGATCTCAGCTTTTCTTCCAGTTCCTCCGCCGTCAGTCCTCTGCTTAACGTTCCTTCATAAGCGACGCTGATCTTGCCATTTTCCTCTGACACGATCACTGTCATGGAATCCGTTACCTCGGAAATACCGACGCCTGCACGGTGTCTCGTTCCGAGATCCTTGCTCAAACGCATATTGTCCGACAACGGCAGATAGCAGGTCGCATAGGTCACGCGGTTCCCCTGTACGATCACTGCGCCGTCATGTAACGGCGTATTTTTTTCGAAAATATTGATCAGCAGCTGGCTGGTCACAATACCATCCACTGCAATGCCGGTACGTTCATATTCTGCCAGGGAGTCCAGCTGTCTGACAACGATCAGCGCGCCCGTCTTTGCCCGGGACATTTCCACACAGCCCTTTACGATCTCACGGATCGTCCGGTCGGAAAAGAGTCCCTCCTCCGGCTTGGAGGATTCAAAGGGAATGACGGAACGGATCAGATTTTTCTGTCCGAGCTGTTCCAGCGCCTTGCGCAGCTCTGGCTGCAGCACGACGATCAGCGCAATTGTTGCAAACTGAAACGCCGTCCTCGCAATCCAGAGGATCGTATCCATCTGCAGGATTTCGGCAATCACAAGAAATACCAGAATGACGAACACGCCCTTTAACAGCTGCCATGCCCTGGTATTCCGAATAAAGATCAGTAGATAATAGACCATCAGAGAAATGAGGATAATCTCCACAATATCCATTGGTCCTATAAATTGTATCTGTGTCAGATATCTGTCCGCAAACTCTTTGATCTGTTCCATTGTTCCATCTCACTATTTTCTGGTTTTGCCCTTCCCATGGCTGTGGCGGACATTCTGGTTTGCGCGCTGCGTCGTGATCCGTTTTACCCGCTTCTCCGGCACTGCCACTGCCATTTTGGGAACCGCTTTTACATAGTAATAATACTCATCATCTTCAAACTGCACTTTTTCGGTGCGCGCATAATCCAGATTGAACTGGAAAAACTGCATCACCAGTGCGATCAGCGCACATACAATACTGCCAAGAATCACGCCCGCCAGTGAAAAATTCGCGTCATATATCAGATCCCCGATCAGCAAAATTACGATATCTGCCAGCGTTCCGACCAAAACAGCGATCGCTCTGGAATAGTTAATGCTCATGCGGCGGATCGCATAAACCAAAATCGCTGTGATGGCAAACGCCGTCACTACAATCAGCATTTCTTTATTTTCGATCACGCCGGTTCCCATATCGCTGAAGCGCTGCAGCATGGTATCGCTTTCCCCGCCGCCAAACGCCTGCGCATTGCCGGTAATATATGCCAGCACATAATATACCACTACGCCGCCTGCAACCGCAGCCGCAGCTCCCGGTGTCCCGAACAGTCCCGCTGCCAGCGGAGCCGCATAAGGGATCTTCCACACAAACAGAAGCGGTGTCAAAAGCAGCAGCAAATGCGCTTTCGGTGCAAACCGCAGATAAATCACCAACACGATAATATAGGCAAGCAGCAGAACCACAACGCATTCCGCAGACAGCGCATAGGTATGCAGCAGCAGAAACATTGCGCTCAAAAATACCATCACGCCCAGCGGGAGGAACGAGCACAGAAGCGCCGCCACCAGCACGATCGCAACGTGGTCGATTTTTTCCATATAGCCCATTCTGCCGTTGATCGTCAGAAACAAAATAAGTCCCAACACAAATTTCAACAGGGGAACGATAAATTCTTCATATTTTGTGTAAAAATTTTTTATGTATTCTCTGATTACAAGCAGCTGTGTCATCTTTTATTTCCTCTCTGCGGTTTCCTCTTCTCCATCCTGATCCAGGCAGTCCAGATACTCCAAAAATAACTGCAGCCTCTTCTTCGCTTTTGCATAACGGATCGTGTATATCACATAGGTAACTGCCACATATAAAACTGCCGCCATCAGATATAACGTCAAAATCTTCTTCGCCGTTCCCACCAGATCCATGGAATAAATATTTCCCATTACCTCTGAAAAATGAAATACAAGATATGCCCCCAGCCCGGCAAGGAACGCTGCCGTTATCACTATCAGTGAAATAATCGTCTGTTTTCCGATATAGTCGCTGCGAAAATATCCCACCACTGCGCGATCCTTCCGTCCACCGTGCTCTTCATACGATGCCATCTTGGTCATTCTGAGAACCTTTTCCTGATTGATCATCTGACCTCCTGTCCGTTTCCGATAGACAACGCCGCAAAATAAATTCTGGAAACGCCCTGCTGCCTGCAGACCGCCGCCATCGCATCTATCGTACTTCCTGTCGTATAGATATCATCAATAATTACAATTGCATTTAATTTTACATCATTTTGCCCTGCTTTAAAAGCCTTTTTCAAATTATTTCGGCGTTCCTGCTCATTTAAAATCTTCTGCGGAACTGTATTTTTTGTCCGAATCAGCCAGTTGTTCTCCACCCGAAGCCCTAACTGTTTTCCAATTTCCAATGCCAGAAGCTCCGCCTGATTGTAGCCTCTTTTGCGCTTCCGCGCCGGATGCAGCGGAACAGGGACCAATGCGTCTACCTTCCAGGAAAGGATCTGCCGCCCCAAATGCCATGCCATCTCTTTTCCGAAAAAAGCGGCGTATTCCTGCCTGCCCGCATATTTGAACCGGTAAACCGCCTTTTTAACGCTCGCATACCGGTACAGGCTGATCCCTCTGTCATACAGATGTTTTTTATGCAGACAGTCCCTGCAGTATTCCTGATTTTCATCAGAAAGCTCCTTTCCGCACTTCATGCAAAGCGGCTGTCTGACATAAACAAGTTTCGGTGCGCAGCTTCTGCACACCAGCGCTCCGGCCGGTTTCACCGGTCTGTCGCATACAGGACATCTTTGTGGAAATAATAGCGTTTTGAAATCAATCAAGCTTCCCCTTTCAGCTCTCTAATCCGAACGTCCAGACTGGTGTACCTGCGGTTTTCGCTTTCGTTTGCGATCATCTCCTGCACCACCTTGCGGCTTCCCAGAATCGTCACGCAGCCCCTTGCACGGGTGACACCTGTATACAGAAGGTTTCTGTTAAACAGGAGTCTCGGTCCTCCCAAAAGCGGCATAATCACAGCAGGATATTCGCTTCCCTGCGACTTGTGAATTGTAATCGCGTAAGCCAGCTCCACCTCTTCCATCTGCGGATAGGTATAGGTCACGCGGCGTTGCTCGTCGTATTCCACCAGCACCGTCTGTGCATATTCGTCAATTTCCCGGATTATCCCCATATCACCGTTAAAAATTCCAACTCCCTTGTCGATCGGGATGCCGTAACGGCTGACGACCTCCCATTCCAGCTGGTAGTTGTTTTTAATCTGCATCACCTTGTCCCCCTCGCGGAACAGGGTATCGCCCAGCTGAACCTCCTTTTTGCCCTCCGACGGAGGATTTAAACAGCTCTGCAGTACGCCGTTTAACGTCTCCACACCAAGGCTGCCTTTCCGCATCGGCGTCAGCACCTGGATATCGAACGGCGAAGCCTTTACATATTTCGGCAGCATCTCTCCAATCAGCTGCACCATATGCTTGTAGATAACAGGGACACTGTTCCTCTCCAGAAAAAAGAAATCCCTGCTTTTATTTGTCAGCGCAATCTGTTCTCCTTTGTTAATCCGATGCGCATTGACAACAATATCGCCGCTCTCCTGCGCCTGCCGGAAAATTTTCTGCAGGCAGACGACAGGAAACACCTTGCTGGCAATCAGATCTGCCAGCACCTGTCCGGGACCCACGCTCGGCAGCTGATTCACGTCCCCGACTAAAATCAACCTCGTCCCCGGGCTGACCGCCTTCAACAGCGACTGAAATAGGTGGATATCAACCATCGACATCTCATCGACGATAATCACGTCCGCCTCCAGCGGATTGTCCTCATTCCGTTCAAAGCTCGCCTTTTTTCCGCTTTCCGGCATCGCCCCGGACAGCTCAAGCATCCGGTGGATCGTCCGCGCTTCGTAGCCAGTTGCCTCCGTCATCCGCTTCGCCGCTCTTCCGGTCGGCGCCGCGAGGTAAAGATCCAGCCCTTCTCCTTCAAAATACCGGATAATTGTGTTGATCGTCGTCGTCTTACCAGTGCCCGGTCCGCCGGTCAAAATCAGAATGCTGTTGCGGACGCTCTCCAGAACCGCCTTCCGCTGCAGCTCATCCAGCATCAGTCCCTCCTGCTGTTGAATCTGATCCACCCGTTTTAAAATTGCCTCCTCCTGCGCCGGGAGCAGCTCGCCCTCCGGCAGCATCGTCTGATTCAATTCCACCAGCATCCGCGCGCAGGCAAGCTCTGCGTAATAATACGAAAATGCATAACAGATCGTATCCTCGCCGTTTTTCTTGATGACCATTTTTTTATCCATCGAAAGGTTCGGCAGCTGATCTGCAATTGCCTCCTGCGGAAGGTCGAGAAGCGCTGCCGCGCGCCGGATCAAAACGCTGCCCGGCAGATACATGTGCCCTTCTCCGGACGCCTGCAATAATGTATACAAAATTCCGCTCCGAATCCGAAAATCCGAATCCGTGTGGATGCCGATTCTTGCGGCGAGTTCATCCGCCTTGCGGAAGCCGATTCCGTCAATATCATCCGCAAGCTGGTACGGGTTTTCTTCCAAAACCCGGTAGAGCCTGCTGCCGTAGGTTTCATAAATCCGCACCGCCAGCGTGTTGGAAATCCCGTATTTCTGCAGATAGACCATTGCTTCCCGCATTTCGTGCTTTTCTTCCATCTGGGATGCAATATCCATCGCCTTGCGCTCGCTGATCCCCTTGATCTCCGCCAGGCGCTCCGGCTCTTCTTCGATAATCCGAAACGTATCCGCCCCGAATCGTTTCACAATCCGCGCCGCCAGCGAAGCGCCGACTCCTTTGATCGCCCCGGAGCCGAGATATCTCTCCATCCCCGCCGCATCCTCTGGCGACGAGAATTTGAACGAAGAAACTTTAAACTGACTCCCATACACCGCGTGCTCGGTAAAATCTCCCTCCAGCTCCAGAATTTCTCCCTCTTCCAGAGACTGAAATGTGCCCACGCAGGTGATCTCGTCGCCTGTATTCAATTCAAAAACGGTATATCCGTTCCCGCTGTTGCGGTAAATAATGTGTGTTACAAATCCTTTCAGCTGTGTCACTGTTTTCTCCGCTGTTGTTATAATATAGGCTGCACTGCGCCGCCAACCACACCAACAGGCATCTTGAACACAAAAGGTCGCCCATAAAATAGGCGACCTTGTTATGATTCTGACAATGTTCCTGTTTTCGATGCGCTTTGCATCTATGTTCCGGTTCAGACGGAATTACTCTCTGTATCCGCCCAGAAATTCTACATATTTGCCGGTTCCGATAGCTACTGCGGTCATCGGATCTTCTGCCGTCATCGTATTGATGCCGGTGTGCTCCGCAATCAGCTCTTCCAGACCGCGCAGCAGGCTTCCGCCGCCGGTCAGGACGATACCTCTGTCCGCGATATCCGCAGCCAGTTCCGGGGGAGTCTTCTCCAATACGCCGTGAATTGCTTCTACAATCTGCATTGTAGACTCTTTGAGTGCCTCTTCTGTTTCTTCCGAAGAAACCTTGATGGTCTTGGGCAGACCTGTTACCAGGTTACGTCCTCTGACTTCCATGTAGTCCGGCTCCGGTCTCTTATAAGCGGAACCGATTTTGATCTTGATATCCTCTGCGGTGCGTTCACCGATCAGAAGGTTATGCTTCTTTCTCATGTAGCGGACAATCGCTTCATCAAAATCATCGCCTGCGATCTTGATGGATGCGCTCACTACGGTTCCTCCCAGCGAAATTACCGCAATATCGGACGTACCGCCGCCGATATCCACGATCATGTTGCCGCAGGGTCTGGAAATATCGATACCAGCTCCGATTGCAGCCGCAATCGGTTCTTCAATAATAGAGACCTCTCTTGCGCCTGCCTGATAGGTTGCATCCTCAACAGCTTTCTTCTCTACCTCAGTTACGCCGCTGGGTACGCAGACTGCGATTCTGGGGCGGCGGAAAGTCTTTCTGCCGAGTGCTTTCTGGATGAAGTATTTCATCATCTTCTCTGTTACGGTATAGTCAGAAATAACGCCCTGACGAAGCGGACGGACTGCTACGATATTGCCGGGCGTACGTCCCAGCATCAGGCGCGCGTCCTCTCCAATTGCCTTGATCTTGTTGGTATCACGGTCAAATGCTACAACGGAAGGCTCCTTTAATACGACGCCCTTCCCTCTGATATAAACCAGAATGCTGGCTGTTCCCAAATCAATCCCGATATCTGTATACTGCATGCTATAATCTCCTTCCGTTCTGCTGCGAACGTACTGTACGTTCCAATCATTCCCTGTTCTGCTCTATGTTAATCAGGGCAAACTTCACCCTTTTTGGAATAGTCCGCGTCCATTATAGCGTAAAACCCCGGTATTGAAAAGGGGATTCAGAAAAATTTAACTTTTCAGCATCTTCTTTACATAATATCCTGTATACGATGCAGGATTCTTCGCAACCTCCTCCGGCGTTCCCTTTGCGATGACCGTTCCGCCGCGCATGCCGCCTTCTGGTCCGATATCGATCAGATAGTCCGCCGTCTTGATGACATCCAGATTGTGCTCGATTACCACAACGGTATTTCCACCCTCTGCAAGCCGATGCAGAATCTCGATCAGCTTCTGCACATCTGCAAAATGCAGTCCGGTCGTGGGTTCGTCCAGAATATAGATCGTCCTTCCGGTGCTCCGTCTGGACAGCTCCGCTGCCAGCTTGATCCGCTGCGCTTCGCCGCCGGACAGCTCCGTAGAAGGCTGTCCCAGCTTGACATAAGAAAGCCCTACATCATATAGTGTCTGAATCTTTCTCTGGATGGACGGCACATTTTCAAAAAAGGTCAGCGCCTCCTCCACTGTCATATCCAACACATCGTAAATGCTCTTGCCCTTGTATTTGACGTCCAGTGTCTCTCGGTTATAGCGCTTGCCTCCGCAAACCTCACACGGCACATAGACATCCGGCAAAAAGTGCATTTCAATCTTGATAATGCCGTCGCCGCCACAGGCTTCACAACGTCCGCCCTTAACGTTGAAGCTGAATCTTCCCTTTTTATAGCCTTTCGCTTTTGCATCCGAAGTCGATGCGAACAAATCGCGGATCATATCAAATACGCCTGTATAGGTCGCCGGATTGGAACGGGGCGTCCGCCCAATTGGAGACTGGTCGATCGCAATGACCTTATCCAGCTGCTCGATGCCGTCGATGCCCGCATGTTTTCCCGGAATACATCTCGCACGGTTTAAATCTCTCGCCAGGTGTTTATAGAGAATTTCGTTGACCAGCGACGATTTGCCAGAGCCGGAAACGCCCGTCACGCAGGTAAACACGCCCAACGGAAATTTCACATCGATCTTCTTTAAATTATTTTCTTCCGCGCTGCGCACAGTCAGCCAGCCTGTGGGCTTTCGTCTCGTCTCAGGAACCGGGATCTTCTTCGCACCGCTCAAATACTGACCGGTAATCGACTCCGGCGTATTCATGATCTCTTCCACGGTTCCGCTCGCAACAATCTGACCGCCATGGGAGCCTGCTCCAGGGCCGACGTCCACAATATAATCTGCTGCACGCATCGTATCCTCATCATGCTCCACAACGATCAGCGTATTGCCAAGATCCCGGAGATTCTTCAACGTTGCGAGCAGCTTGTCGTTGTCCCGCTGATGTAGACCGATACTTGGCTCGTCCAGAATATAGCAGACTCCGACCAGTCCGGAGCCGATCTGTGTTGCAAGACGAATTCTCTGCGCCTCGCCGCCGGAAAGTGTTCCCGTCGCTCTGGAAAGGGAGAGATAATCCAGTCCGACGTCGATCAGGAAGCCAACTCTTGCCCGGATTTCCTTTAAAATCTGGCTGCCTATCAGCTCCTGTTGTGCCGTCAGCTTCATATCCTGCAGAAACTGCGACAGCTCTCCGATAAACATTGACGTAATTTCGTATATATTTTTCCCGCACACGGTTACTGCCAGCGCTTCTTTTTTCAAACGCTGCCCCTTACACAGCCGACACGGTGTAATCCGCATAAATGTCTCGTATTCCTGCTTGGTGGCGTCCGATCCTGTCTCCCGGTATCTGCGCTCCACATTCCGAATCAAGCCCTCGAATGCAATCGGATACTGTCCCTTGCCGCGCTGTCCTTCATAGTAGACCAGAACCTCTTTTCCTCCGGTTCCATGCAGCAGAATATCCTGAATTTTCTGTGGATATTCCCCAAACGGTGTATCCAGATCGAAGTGATATTCTTTTGCCAGTGCCTGCAGGATCGCATTTGCAAAAGATCCCGGCTGTTGACAGCTCTGCCACCCCAGCACGGTAATCGCGCCCTGGTTGATGCTCAGCGTGCGATCGGGAATCATCAGGTCGGAATCAAACTCCATCTTATATCCAAGTCCGTAACACTCCGGGCATGCCCCGAACGGGTTGTTGAATGAAAAGCTTCTGGGCTCGATTTCATCAATGCTGACGCCGCAGTCCGGGCACGAAAAGCTCTGGGAAAATGTCAGCATTTCCTCATCGCTTCCCACACGTTCTACAAACAGAAGTCCCTCCGACAGGTTCAGGACATTTTCGATCGAATCCGTCAGTCTGCGTTCGATTCCCGGCTTCACAATCAGACGGTCAACGACGATTTCGATATTATGCTTGATATTTTTATCCAGCTGGATATTCTCCGCCAGCTCATACAGATTGCCGTCAATGCGGACTCTCACATAGCCGCTTCTCGCCGCGCGTTCCAGCACCTTCTCATGCCGTCCCTTTCGTCCGCGCACAACGGGCGCAAGCAGCTGCAGCCGCGTTCCTTCCGGAAGTGCCATGATCTGATCAACCATCTGATCGACGCTCTGTTTCTTGATCTCCTTGCCGCAGTTCGGGCAATGCGGAATGCCGATTCTCGCATACAGCAGACGGAAATAGTCATAAATCTCTGTTACTGTTCCGACAGTAGAACGAGGGTTACGGTTCGTCGATTTCTGATCGATCGAAATCGCCGGAGAAAGTCCTTCGATCTTTTCCACATTCGGCTTCTCCATCTGTCCCAAAAACTGACGCGCATAGGACGATAGCGATTCCATATACCGCCGCTGTCCTTCCGCATAGATCGTATCAAACGCCAGCGACGATTTACCGGAGCCGGACAGTCCGGTAAAGACAACCAGCGCATCCCTCGGAATATCCACATCCACATTTTTCAGATTGTGCTCGTTCGCACCCCGGATTCTGATACAGTTCTTCTTTGAAAGTATTTTCTTTGCTTCTTCCATTTCTTCCTCACTCTATAGAAATAACATTCAAACGCATTCTTATTCAGGCGCTCAGTCCATATCCGCCAGCAGCTTTTTCAGATCTACCATCTGGTCGCGCAGCTCTGCCGCCGCTTCGAAATTCAGCTCTGCTGCCGCCTTCTTCATCTTCTTCTGCACGTCCGCAATCAGCTTTTCCAACTCTGGACGGCTCATGGATTCCGGATCTTTTTCGAAAGCAGTCTCTGCAGGCTTGATCTCCTTCGTGATGCTGATCAGATCACGGACGGCTTTCTTAATTGTCTGCGGTGTAATTCCGTGTGCTTCGTTATAAGCCTGCTGCAGCGCACGTCGGCGCTCCGTCTCGTCGATTGCCCTCCTCATGGAATCGGTGATCGTATCCGCATACATGATAACGTGTCCCTCCGCGTTACGCGCTGCACGTCCGACTGTCTGAATCAGTGACGTCTCCGAACGCAGAAATCCTTCCTTATCCGCATCGAGAATCGCTACCAGCGTAATCTCCGGAATATCCAACCCCTCTCTCAGCAGGTTAATGCCCACCAGCACATCGAATACATCCAGACGCATATCCCGGATAATCTCGGAACGCTCCAGCGTATCCACATCGGAGTGCAGATAACGTACACGAATTCCCACTTCCCGCATATAATCCGTCAAATCTTCCGCCATGCGCTTCGTCAGTGTCGTAATCAGAACTTTATTGTGATGTGCGGTCTCTTTCCGAACCTCCGCAATCAAATCGTCGATCTGTCCCTCTACCGGGCGAACATCGATTTTCGGATCAAGCAGTCCGGTCGGACGGATAATCTGCTCCGTCCGAAGCAGCTCATGCTCTTCTTCATAAGGTCCCGGCGTCGCAGAAACGAACATCATCTGATCGATCCGCTGTTCAAATTCTTCAAAATTCAGCGGTCGGTTATCCAGCGCAGACGGCAGACGGAAGCCATAATCCACAAGTGTCTGCTTCCGGGAGCGGTCACCCGCATACATACCGCGAATCTGCGGGATTGTCATATGCGACTCATCGATAATAATCAGATAGTCATCTTTAAAGAAGTCCAGCAGCGTAAACGGAGGCGCGCCTTCCGGCATTCCATTTAAATGTCTGGAATAGTTCTCAATCCCCGAACAAAATCCGGTTTCCCGCAGCATTTCGATATCGAAATTCGTCCGTTCTGAAATACGCTGCGCCTCCAGGAGCTTATCTTCTCCTTTGAAAAAGCGGATTCTGCCCTCCAGCTCCTTTTCGATTTCATCGCAGGCCTTATTAATCTGCTCCTGCGGCACAACATAATGGGACGCCGGGAAAATAATGACATGCTCCAGCGTGTTCTGCACCTGCCCATTTAACGGATCAACCTCCGTAATCCGATCGATTTCATCTCCGAAAAATTCTACCCGGATCAGAAATTCACTTCCCTGCGCCGGATTGATCTCAATCACATCTCCACGCACGCGAAAGCAACCGCGGTTTAAGTCCATATCATTGCGGTCATACTGGATCGCCACGAGCGCCCGCAGCACATCGTCCCGATCCTTCTGCATTCCCGGGCGCAGGGACACACTCATCCCTGAAAACTCATCCGGGGAACCCAGACCGAAAATACAGGAAACGCTGGCGACCACAACAACATCCCGCCGTTCCGAAAGAGACGCCGTAGCGGACAACCTCAGCTTATCGATTTCATCGTTGATCGCGGAATCCTTCGCAATATAAGTGTCCGTGGACGGGACATACGCTTCCGGCTGATAATAATCATAATACGATACAAAATATTCTACCGCGTTTTCTGGAAAAAATTCTTTAAATTCCCCGTATAGCTGTCCCGCCAGCGTCTTATTGTGTGCGATAACAAGCGTCGGTTTATTCAGCGCCGCAATCACATTCGCCATCGTAAACGTCTTGCCGGAGCCGGTAACGCCAAGCAGGGTTTCAAACTGATTGCCTTCCTGAAACCCCTTCACCAGCTCTGCAATCGCCTGCGGCTGGTCGCCAGTCGGCTGATATTCACTGTGTAGTTTGAAAATCTGCTGTTCCTGTTCCATTCTTTCCTCCGCCTGTTCCCGATCGTTTGTGCTCTCGCTCGCTTGCGAGCCCGCGCTGACGCGCTTTATCGCCTGCTACGCAGGCTG
>ERZ507072.428-NODE-428-length-29308-cov-4.944484_pt1 | contig 29308 bp, 32 predicted proteins | sample MGYA00512864_ERZ507072 | MGnify/ENA metagenome assembly ERZ507072 | reverse complement strand
CAGCGGGCAGCAGATTGTTGCCAATATCGCGCTGAAGCCAACTTCCAGCATTACCGTGCCGGGCCACACGATTAACCGCGATGGCGAAGAAGTTGAGATGATCACCAAAGGACGTCACGATCCGTGCGTGGGGATCCGCGCGGTGCCGATCGCAGAAGCGATGCTGGCGATCGTGCTGATGGATCACTTCCTGCGCCAGCGCGCGCAGAATGCGGATGTGACGACCACCATTCCACGCTGGTAAACATGAAAAAAACCGCAATTGCTCTGCTGGCGCTGCTTGCCAGTGGAGCCAGTCTGGCCGCGACGCCATGGCAAAAAATCACCCATCCGGTGGCGGGGAGCGCGCAGTCCATTGGCGCCTTTTCCAACGGCTGTATCGTCGGTGCCCAGGAGCTTCCTCTCCAGTCTGATACCTATCAGGTGATGCGCACCGATCAGCGACGTTATTTCGGCCACCCGGACCTGGTGCTGTTCATCCAGCGTCTGGGCAATCAGGTGCATAACCTGGGGCTGGGCACGATGCTGATTGGCGATATGGGAATGCCTGCCGGCGGTCGTTTTAACGGTGGGCACGCCAGCCACCAGACCGGACTGGATGTTGATATCTTCCTGCAGCTGCCGAAAGCGCGATGGACCTCCGCCCAACTGCTGAAACCGCATGCGCTGGATCTGGTGGCGAGCGACGGTAAGCGCGTTGTGCCATCACTCTGGACGCGAGATGTTTCCAGCATGATCAAGCTGGCGGCTGAAGATAACGACGTCACGCGGATTTTCGTTAACCCTGCCATCAAGCAGCAGCTCTGCCTGGACGCCGGAACCGATCGCGACTGGCTGCGCAAAGTGCGCCCGTGGTTCCAGCATCGTGCGCACATGCACGTTCGTCTGCGCTGCCCGGCGAATAGCCTCGAATGTGAAGATCAGCCGCTACCACCGCCAGGCGATGGCTGCGGTGCGGAACTGCAAAGCTGGTTTGAGCCGGCAAAACCTGGAACCTCTAAGCCTGAGAAGAAGACACCGCCTCCGTTGCCGCCTTCCTGCCAGGCGCTACTGGATGAGCATGTACTTTAATGGATAATTTCGTCGATCTGTTTATGGTGTCACCGCTGCTGCTGGTGGTGCTGTTCTTTGTGGCCATGCTGGCCGGTTTTATCGACGCGCTCGCGGGCGGCGGCGGGTTGTTAACCGTGCCCGCTCTGCTGGCGGCGGGCATGAGCCCGGCGCAGGCGCTTGCTACCAATAAGCTTCAGGCCTGCGGCGGCTCGCTCTCGGCGTCGCTCTATTTTATCCGCCGTAAGGTGGTAAGCCTGGCCGATCAGAAGCTCAATATCCTGATGACCTTTATCGGCTCCACGTCGGGCGCGCTGCTGGTTCAGCACGTGCAGTCCGATATTTTGCGCCAGATCCTGCCGATTCTGGTCATCTGCATCGGGCTTTACTTCCTGCTGATGCCAAAGCTCGGTGAAGAAGACCGCCAGCGTCGCCTGTACGGCCTGCCGTTTGCCCTGATTGCCGGGGGCAGCGTGGGTTTTTACGACGGTTTCTTCGGGCCGGGGGCGGGTTCATTTTATGCGCTGGCGTTCGTGACGCTGGCCGGGTTTAACCTCGCCAAATCCACCGCCCATGCCAAAGTGCTCAACGCGACCTCAAACGTCGGCGGTCTGCTGCTGTTTATCATCGGCGGTAAGGTCATCTGGGCAACCGGATTTGTGATGATGGCAGGGCAGTTCCTGGGCGCGCGCGCGGGCTCGCGACTGGTGTTAAGCAAAGGACAAAAACTTATTCGCCCGATGATCGTCATCGTCTCGGCCGTAATGAGCGCCAAACTTCTTTATGACAGCCATGGACAGGAGATCCTCACCTGGTTGGGGATGCACTAATGAACAGTACGCATAAATACGAACAGCTGATTGAGATTTTCGACGGCTGTTTTGCTGACGATTTTAATACCCGTCTGATTAAAGGCGACGACGAACCGATCTATCTTCCTGCTGATGAAGAGGTTCCGTATAACCGCATCGTCTTTGCCCACGGCTTTTATGCCAGCGGTTTGCACGAGATTTCGCACTGGTGCATTGCGGGGAAAGCGCGGCGCGAGCTGGTGGACTTCGGTTACTGGTACTGCCCGGACGGACGTGATGCCGCTACTCAGGGGCAGTTTGAGGATGTGGAAGTGAAGCCGCAGGCGCTGGAATGGCTATTCTGCGTCGCGGCGGGTTTCCCGTTCAACGTCAGCTGTGACAACCTCGAAGGCGACTTCGAGCCGGACCGTATCGTCTTCCAGCGCCGCGTTCACGCGCAGGTGATGGAATATCTTGAGAAAGGCATCCCGGAACGTCCGGCACGCCTGATCGAGGCCTTACAGAATTATTACCACACGCCGGTTATCACGGCGGAATGCTTCCCTTGGCCGGAAGATCTTTAACAGAGGAAAGAAGATGATCGCAGAATTTGAATCACGCATTCTGGCGTTAATTGATGACATGGTGGAACACGCCAGTGATGATGAGCTGTTCGCCAGCGGTTATCTGCGTGGTCACCTGACGCTCGCGGTAGCCGAGCTGGAAGCGGGTGACGATCACTCTGCCGACGCCGTTCACGCTGAAGTCACTCGCAGCCTGGAAAAAGCCATTCTGGCCGGGGAGCTCTCTCCGCGCGACCAGTCGCTGGTGCTGGGCATGTGGGACACTTTGTTCCAGCAGGCGAAAGCGAAGTAAGTGTTTCACCACCCTCTCCCTGTGGGAGAGGGACGGGTGAGGGCACCAGACCGCACCCTACTTAACCTTCTTCCCCTTCAGCAGTTTCCGTACCCACAAGCGATTCGGATTCAGCCCCGCAAGCGTAACCCTGTCCAGCGGAATCGGCTCGTCGCTCATTTGTGCGGCTAACACTTCTGCCAGCAGCGGTGCGGAACAGAGCCCGCGAGATCCTAATCCACCCAGCATATACAGCTCAGGATAAACCGGCGCGCTTACCGCGTTATCCCGGTTATCAGCAAGATCCTGATAGGCCTCAAGCGTCGCGTCGTAGTCAGGCACATTTCCCGCCATCGGCAGATGATCGCGGGTGGCACAGCGCACGCCGCAGCGCGCGTTACCCTCGCTGACGTCAACCTCTTTCGCCCACGCCGCATCCGGGAAACAGTCAATCAGGCGCTGGCGGTTCTGCGCCTGATCCGCGTCGCTGTAGCGCATATCCGTTTCGCCACGATGGTAGCTGGCCCCGATGCAGTGATGGCCGTTAGACGGATTTTGCGGCGTAAGATAGCCGTCATAGCACAGCACCTGACGCAGTTTGCTCAGTTCAGACGCGGAAGGAATATGGCTTACCTGGCCGCCGACCGGATAAACCGGCAACGTCTCTGTCTGGATAAACTGGCTGATGTTATGCCCGTTTGCCAGCACAACGCTGGCATGGCTCGCCTCTTTGCCATCAGCAAAACGCAGATTCCAGCGTTCTGTCCGGCTCAACGATTCAACCTTGTGAGCATAATGCGCCGTCAGCCCGCGCGACTGCGCCAGGGCAATGACCGCCGCGGTAAGCTCAGCCGGGCACAGCCAGCCGCCGAGCGGATACTGAATGCCCCCACAGCCGGTTTCCACGCCAGCGGTGTCTGCCACCTCTTGCGCACTTACCGCACGGGCAATCTCGTCAGGCAGACCCAGCGACAGCATCTGCGTGATTTTTTGCTGGCTCTTTTCATCCCAGCCGAGCTGCGTCACGCCGCACCAGTCATGATCGAAAGCCACCGGCAGGGCGTCGTACAGGCGACGGGCGAAGGTAAACGCCGCCGGGAAAAACCGGAACAGGGCCGGGTCGTGCGCGCTTAAAAGCGGATAGAGTGCTCCCTGGCGGTTGCCGGACGCGCCGCTTGCTGGCGCGTCGTCAGCACAGTAGAGCGTGACCTGCCAGCCGCGGTGGAGAAGCGCGAGAGACAGCAGGGCGCTGGCGATCCCCCCGCCGACTATCGCCACCTCACGGGATGCGCTGGCGCCGCGTGCAAACCAGGGGGCACTTGCGGGGATGTCCAGCGTCTGCTCCATTCTGCCGACCAGCATGTCGCGCTTGCGGCCAAAACCTTTGGTTTTCTGCATGGTAAAGCCCGCCTCCTGCAGCCCGCGGCGGACAAAGCCTGCCGAGGTGAAGGTGGCAAGCGTTGCGCCCGGGCGCGCCAGCCGCGCCATCGCGCTAAACAGATGCTGGCTCCACATGTCCGGGTTTTTGGCGGGGGCAAAGCCGTCAAGGAACCACGCGTCCACCGTCTGATTCATCGAATCATCGAGCGTATCGGTCAGGTCATTGATGTCGCCAAGCCATAAATCCAGCGTCACGCGTCCGCCGTCCAGAATCAGACGATGGCAGCCGCCGATGTGGGGCGGCCACTGTGCCTGAAGCTGCTCCGCCCAGGCTACAAGCTCTGGCCAGCGCTGATGAGCGAGCCGCAGATCGTGCGCGGTTAGCGGGAATTTTTCGAAACTGATGAAATGTAATCTTTGTAGCGTAGCCTCAGGGTGGGCAGCGTGAAACTGGTCAAACGCCTGCCAGAGGGTCAGAAAATTGAGCCCGGTGCCGAATCCGCTTTCCGCGACCACAAACAGGCTCCGCGGATGCTCCGGGAAGCGGGTGCTGAGCTGGTTTCCGTCGAGGAAAACATAGCGAGTTTCTTCGAGTCCGTTATCATTAGAAAAATAGACGTCATCAAAATCTCGGGAAACAGGTGTACCCTCAGCGTTGAATTCGAGGTTGGCGGGTTGTATAGCGTTTTGTTTCACGTAAGTTACTCGTCTGACAGGCAGTGGCACGATCTTAACGATGTGAGTCCATCGGTGCAAATTTCCGCAGAAAATGTCTGATCGGACTTGTTCGGCGTACAAGTGTACGCTATTGTGCGACTCGAAACTTACTATAGTGCGACTTACAGAGGTATTGAATGAAACGTGCAGTGATTACTGGCCTGGGCATTGTTTCCAGCATCGGTAATAACCAGCAGGAAGTCCTGGCATCTCTGCGTGAAGGACGCTCCGGGATCACTTTCTCTGAAGAGTTTAAAGATTCAGGTATGCGTAGCCACGTATGGGGTAACGTCAAACTGGACACCACCGGTTTGATTGACCGCAAAGTGGTTCGTTTCATGAACGATGCCTCTATTTATGCTTATCTCTCCATGCAGGAAGCGATCAAAGATTCCGGCCTGAGCGAAGAGGTTTATCAGAACAACCCGCGCGTGGGTCTGATCGCCGGTTCCGGCGGCTCATCAAAAGCGCAGGTATTCGGCGCTGACGCAATGCGTAGCCCGCGTGGTCTGAAAGCAGTAGGTCCGTACGTGGTAACAAAAGCCATGGGCTCTGCGGTTTCCGCGTGCCTGGCGACCCCATTCAAAATCCACGGTGTGAACTACTCCATCAGCTCCGCGTGTGCGACCTCCGCGCACTGCATCGGTAATGCTGTTGAGCAGATCCAGCTGGGTAAACAGGACATCGTATTTGCTGGCGGCGGCGAAGAGCTGGGCTGGGAAATGGCCTGTGAATTCGACGCGATGGGCGCACTGTCCACCAAGTACAATGAAACCCCGGATAAAGCCTCCCGTACCTATGATGCGCACCGTGACGGTTTCGTTATCGCGGGCGGCGGCGGAATGGTTGTGGTTGAAGAGCTGGAGCATGCTCTGGCACGTGGCGCGCACATCTATGCTGAAATCGTGGGCTACGGTGCAACGTCTGACGGCGCCGACATGGTTGCGCCATCCGGCGAAGGCGCGGTGCGCTGCATGAAGATGGCGATGCACGGCGTTGACACCCCAATCGACTACCTGAACTCCCACGGTACCTCTACTCCGGTAGGCGACGTGAAAGAGCTGGGTGCGATCCGTGAAGTCTTTGGCGACAACAGCCCGGCGATCTCCGCGACCAAAGCCATGACCGGTCATTCTCTGGGTGCGGCTGGCGTGCAGGAAGCGATCTACTCTCTGCTGATGCTGGAAAACGGCTTTATCGCGCCAAGCATCAACATTGATGAGATGGACGAGCAGGCTGCTGGCCTGAACATCGTGACCAAACCAATGGACGCGACGCTGACCACCGTCATGTCAAACAGCTTCGGCTTTGGCGGCACCAACGCCACGCTGGTAATGCGTAAGCTGAAAGCATAAGTTTTACGTTTGATTCCGGAAGGGAGCCATAAGGCTCCCTTTTTTTTATGCATTGACAAGCGGCTGATCTCACAGGCAAACTTCACCACTCAACATTATCCTCACGATAATGCGTAAGCGTTTAACGTCAACCAACGCACCTTAATCCTGATTATCAGGTAGAGGGGGCGTGGCATTTCCCCGCCTTACTCTTCATTTCGGAGTAAAGCATGACTGCAGTAACTCAAACAGAAACAACCTCTTCAGCGAACGTCTCGCTGTTCCGTATCGCTTTCGCGGTATTTCTGACCTATATGACCGTTGGCCTGCCGCTGCCGGTGATCCCGCTGTTCGTTCATCAGGAGCTGGGCTATGGCAACACCATGGTCGGCATTGCCGTGGGCATTCAGTTTTTAGCCACGGTATTGACCCGCGGCTACGCCGGACGGCTGGCGGATCAGCACGGTGCAAAACGTTCGGCGTTACAGGGGATGTTTGCCTGTGGGCTGGCGGGCGGCGCATGGCTGCTGGCTGCTCTCCTGCCCGTAGACGCCGCGTATAAATTTGTGCTGCTGGTGCTGGGCCGTTTAATCCTTGGCTTTGGTGAAAGCCAGCTGCTGACCGGTACCCTGACCTGGGGAATGGGGCTGGTGGGGCCAGCACGCTCCGGCAAGGTGATGTCCTGGAACGGCATGGCCATCTATGGCGCGCTGGCCGCAGGCGCACCGCTTGGGCTGCTGATTAATAGCCAGTTTGGATTTGCGGCGCTGGCCGCAACCACGATGGTTTTACCCCTGCTGGCGTGGGCGTTTAACGGCTCGGTGCGTAAGGTGCCCGCGCACAAAGGCGAGCGGCCTTCTCTGTGGAGCGTGGTTGGCCAGATCTGGCAGCCGGGTCTTGGCCTGGCGCTGCAGGGCGTGGGTTTTGCGGTGATCGGTACCTTCGTCTCGCTCTATTTTATGAGCCGCGGCTGGGCGATGGCTGGTTTTACGCTTACCGCGTTTGGCGGCGCGTTTGTGCTGATGCGCGTGCTTTTTGGCTGGATGCCGGATCGCTTTGGCGGCGTGAAGGTGGCGGTGGCGTCGCTGATGATAGAGACCGTGGGTCTGCTGCTGCTGTGGAATGCACCCGTGGCATCCGTTGCGCTGCTCGGCGCGGCGCTAACCGGCTGCGGCTGTTCACTGATCTTCCCGGCGCTGGGCGTTGAAGTGGTGAAGCGCGTGGCCCCACAGGTGCGCGGTACGGCGCTGGGCGGCTATGCGGCGTTTCAGGATATCTCATACGGGGTAACCGGGCCGCTGGCAGGGGTGTTAGCCACCTCGTTTGGTTATCCGTCCGTTTTTCTGGCCGGTGCGGTTTCTGCGGTGGTGGGGATCGTGGTGACGCTGGTGGCGTTTCGCAGATCGTAGTTTTTGCCCGGTGGCGCTTCGCTTACCGGGCCTACAACCGCACTAGCCGTAGGCCGGGTAAGGCGAAGCCGCCACCCGGCAGTGTTAAGCAACCAGCCAGAAAATCGCCAGCGCAATCAGTAGCGCAATAAACATCAATCCCGGACGCGCAGAGAGCGTTCTGAACGTCTCGACGACTGGCGCAAACAGCGGGCTGTAGATCGGCTGAATGTTTCTCACCTCCGGCACGCCGCCTTCGCGCTCGGCGCGGCGAACGAAGATTTGATTGAGCAGATCCTGCACCTGCGCGGTGGTCAGTACCGTTTGCGGCGTGGCCTGCCAGTTTTGCTGGGCGTAATCCCGGATGACTTCAAACTCGTGCGGCTCAAGCGGCTGCTTCAGTGCCGCCTGGACGGTATGCAGGGTAGGGGCATTCTGGGTGCTGAGCGTCTGGCGCGCCTGGAGCCAGGTCACCAGATGAGTAAACTGTTTGGCCGGGATCAGCTCACCCGCCTTCACGCCGGACAGCTCCAGCATGGATTGCCAAATAAGCTTCGTCGGTTCGCCGGTGGCCGCAGCCAGCTTCGTCACCATCTGCTTGAGCGTGTTGTGCTCGGCGGGCAGCAGCGGACGCTCGGTCGCCGGGCGCACCTGAGGCTGCGGAATCGACAGCTCGTTGTTCTGCAGCAGGGTCAGCACGGTTTTGAGCTGGTCGGGCGTCAGCTGCCCCAGCGCGGTCTGACCATACTGCTGGCGAATAAAATCGCTCACCGCCTGCCGGTTATTGCCCTGGCCCAGCAGCTCCGTCAGCTGAGCGACAATCTGGCGCGTGGTGTGGTTATGCTGCGCGGTATTAATACGCTGGTTCAGGTTTTGCTCGGCCGCAGGGAAATGGCGCGACTGCAGCGGTGCGTCGTTCCTCACGCCTAAATCATGCTTTACCCCGGCCCAGACTTCCGCGTTTTGCTGTGAAGTCAGTGCGATCAGGCGCGTGATCAGTCGCTCCAGCACGGTGCGCTGTTGCGTGGATAGCGGTTGTTCACCGGCAACGTTTGGCGTGACGGGGCCTTCACCCGGAGGGCGTGGCGGCGTACCTGAAATGGGCTGCATCGTCAAAAATCCTTAAAGTCAAAACTCAGCGTAAACCAGGCATACATATATGCCTGGCGGCCAGATTATGGCACACTTGGCAGGTTTTCTTCCTCTCAAACAGGTACTCAGACGTGAAAATCCTCGTTGATGAAAATATGCCTTACGCCCGTGAGCTGTTTAGCCGCCTGGGTAACGTTAAGGCTGTCCCTGGTCGCCCGATCCCGGTCAACGAACTGGATGACGCAGACGCGCTGATGGTGCGCTCGGTGACTAAAGTAAATGAGGCGTTGCTCGCCGGTAAAGCGATTAAGTTTGTCGGAACCGCAACGGCAGGGACCGATCATGTGGATGATAAATGGCTGAAGCAGGCCGGAATCGGTTTTTCCGCCGCGCCGGGCTGCAACGCCATCGCCGTTGTGGAATACGTTTTCTCCTCCCTGCTGATGCTGGCCGAGCGCGACGGTTTTGCGCTGAAAGACCGCACCGTGGGGATTATTGGGGTGGGTAACGTCGGCGGGCGCCTGCAAAAGCGCCTGGAAGCGTTAGGGATCCGCACGCTGCTGTGCGATCCGCCGCGTAAAGACAACGGCGATGACGGGGATTTCCGCTCGCTGGATGAGCTGGTTGAACAGTGTGACGTGCTGACTTTCCACACGCCGCTGTTTAAAGAGGGGCCGTACAAGTCGCTGCATCTTGCTGACGAGGCGCTGATCCGTCGTCTGAAGGCTGGCACTATTCTGATAAATGCCTGCCGTGGTCCGGTCGTCGATAACGCCGCGCTGCTGACATGTCTGAATGAAGGACAACACCTCAGCGTGGTGCTGGACGTCTGGGAGCCGGAGCCGGATCTCAACGTTGAGCTGCTTAACAAGGTGGACGTGGGCACGGCGCATATCGCCGGTTATACCCTCGAGGGGAAAGCGCGCGGTACGACGCAGGTCTTCGAGGCCTACAGCGCTTTTATCGGCCATCCGCAGCAGGTAGCGCTCGATACCTTACTCCCCGCGCCTGAATTTGGCCGCATTACCCTGCACGGTCCGCTCGATCAGGCAACGCTGAAAAGGCTGGTGCATTTGGTGTATGATGTGCGCCGCGATGATGCGCTGCTGCGTAAAGTGGCGGGGATCCCGGGTGAGTTTGATAAGCTGCGCAAGAACTACGTTGAGCGCCGCGAGTGGTCTTCCCTGTATGTGATGTGCGACGACGCGTCGGCGGCGACGCTGCTGCATAAGCTGGGATTTAACGCCGTTCATCACCCGGCGCATTAATGTCTTCTTAATGCTCCCTGTCGGATACTCCGACAGGGACGCTTTTTTATTTCTGGAGTAAACCACCATGTCTGAAGGCTGGAACATTGCCATTTTAGGTGCCACGGGTGCCGTGGGCGAAGCCCTGCTCGAAACCCTTGCTGAGCGTCAGTTCCCGGTGGGCGATATCTATGCGCTGGCCCGTACCGACAGCGCAGGTGAGCAACTGCGTTTTAACGGTAAATCCGTCATGGTCCAGGACGCGGCCGCGTTCGACTGGACGCAGGCGCAGCTGGCGTTTTTTGCTGCGGGCGCTGAAGCGACTGCTGCGTACGTTGAAGAGGCGACTAACGCTGGCTGCCTGGTGATCGACCTGAGCGGTCTGTTCTCAATGGAGCCGGATGTGCCGCTGGTGGTGCCGGACGTGAACCCGTTTGTGCTGGCTGACTACCGCAACCGTAACGTTATTGCGGTTCCGAACAGCCTGACCAGCCAGCTGCTGACCGCGCTGAAACCGCTGATCGACGACGGCGGCCTGTCGCGCATTACCGTCACCAGCCTGCTTTCGGCGTCCGCGAACGGTAAAAAGGCCGTTGACGCGCTGGCCGGGCAGAGCGCGAAGCTGCTGAACGGTATCCCGATTGACGAAGATGATTTCTTTGGCCGCCAGCTGGCGTTCAACATGCTGCCGCTGCTGCCGGACCGCGAGGGCTCCGTGCGCGAAGAGCGTCGTATCGTCGATGAAGTGCGCAAAATTTTGCAGGACGATGGCCTGATGATCTCCGCCAACGTCGTGCAGTCCCCGGTCTTCTACGGCCACGCGCAGATGGTCGGCTTTGAAGCCCTCCGTCCGCTGGCGGCAGAAGAGGCGCGCGACGCGTTTGGCCGCGGTGAAGACATCGTGCTCTCTGAAGAGAGCGAGTTCCCGACGCAGGTTGGTGATGCCACGGGCAGCGCGCATCTTTCCGTTGGCTGTGTGCGTAACGATTACGGCATGCCGGAACAGGTTCAGTTCTGGTCCGTTGCCGATAACGTTCGCTTCGGCGGCGCGCTGATGGCGGTCAAAATCGCTGAAAAACTGGTGCAGGAGTACCTGTACTGATGTCAGACGTGGAACAAAAGCCGGTCCATAGAATTGCCCTCGGAATTGAGTACGATGGCAGTAAATATTATGGCTGGCAGCGTCAGAACGAGGTGCGCAGCGTCCAGGAAAAGCTGGAAAAAGCGCTCTCTCAGGTGGCAAACGAGCCGATTAACGTCCTGTGCGCGGGACGTACGGACGCGGGTGTTCACGGTACGGGGCAGGTGGTTCACTTTGAAACCACCGCCGTGCGTAAGGATGCTGCCTGGACCCTGGGTGTAAATGCGAATTTGCCTGGTGACATTGCGGTGCGTTGGGTAAAAGCTGTGCCGGATGATTTTCACGCGCGCTTCAGCGCCACGGCGCGTCGCTACCGTTATGTCATCTACAACCAGCGCCTGCGTCCGGCGGTGTTAAGCCAGGGCGTGACGCATTTTTATGAACCGCTTGATGCGGAACGTATGCATCGCGCGGCGCAGTGTCTGATTGGTGAAAATGACTTTACGTCGTTTCGTGCGGTGCAGTGTCAGTCCCGCACGCCGTGGCGCAACGTCATGCACATAAACGTCAGCCGTTTTGGCGCGTATGTGGTGGTGGATATCAAAGCCAATGCCTTTGTACATCATATGGTTAGGAATATTGTGGGCAGCCTGATGGAAGTGGGTGCCGGACACCAGCCGGAGAGCTGGATTGCAGACCTGCTGGCAGCGAAGGACAGAACGCTTGCGGCAGCCACGGCGAAAGCGGAAGGATTGTATCTGGTCTCAGTAGACTATCCGGATCGATTTGACCTGCCGAAACCGCCAATGGGTCCGCTATTTTTAGCGGACTAAACAAAGGTGCAATTAGGGCTTAGACAATATGGACGTAATTCGTTTTTTGATTGATTTCATTCTGCATATTGATGTTCACCTGGCGGAGCTGGTCGCGCAGTATGGCGTCTGGGTTTACGCCATTCTGTTCCTCATTCTGTTTTGTGAAACCGGTCTGGTCGTTACCCCATTCCTGCCGGGGGATTCACTGCTGTTCGTTGCCGGGGCGCTATCGGCGTTGCCCACTAACGATCTGAACGTGCATCTTATGGTTGTGCTGATGGTGATTGCTGCCATTATCGGTGATGCGGTCAACTATACGATTGGACGGGTGTTCGGTGAGCGGCTGTTCAGCAATCCTGATTCGAAAATTTTCCGTCGCAGCTATTTAGACAAAACCCATGCGTTTTATGAACGCCATGGCGGAAAAACCATTATCCTTGCGCGTTTTGTGCCTATTGTGCGCACATTTGCACCGTTTGTGGCGGGAATGGGGCATATGTCCTATCGTCATTTTGCGGCATACAACGTGGTTGGCGCGCTGCTGTGGGTTCTGCTGTTTACCTACGCAGGCTATCTGTTTGGCGATCTGCCGATCGTTCAGGAAAACCTTAAGTTACTGATTGTAGCGATTATTGTGCTTTCCGTACTGCCGGGCGTTATCGAAATCATTCGTCACAAACGTGCGGCGGCAAAACAAGCGAAGTAAATGCACGCTGGCGGTTCGACCACTTTTTTATCCAAAGTTTCGGGCTGTTATGTTTTAATGTGCAACATTCATGGTCTGTTGGAGGCAAAAATGGCATTATTCGCCTCTTATAGCAAAACTGGCATACGACCAGGTTCAGGCAGAAAGGTTATCAATGAGCTGGATTGAACGAATTAAAAGCAACATTACCCCAACGCGCAAAGCGAGCATTCCTGAAGGGGTATGGACGAAGTGTGATAGCTGCGGTCAGGTTCTGTATCGCGCAGAGCTGGAGCGCAACCTTGAGGTGTGTCCGAAGTGTGACCACCATATGCGTATGTCGGCGCGCAACCGCCTGCATAGCCTGCTGGACGAAGGCTCTCTGGTAGAGCTGGGCAGCGAACTCGAGCCAAAAGACGTGCTGAAGTTCCGCGATTCCAAAAAATACAAAGATCGTCTGGCCTCTGCACAGAAAGAGACCGGCGAGAAAGACGCGCTGATCGTCATGAAAGGCACCCTGCATGAGATGCCGGTTGTTGCCGCTGCGTTTGAGTTCGCCTTTATGGGCGGCTCTATGGGCTCCGTGGTCGGTGCGCGCTTCGTGCGTGCCGTTGAGCAGGCGCTGGAAGACAACTGTCCGCTGATCTGCTTCTCTGCATCCGGCGGCGCGCGTATGCAGGAAGCGCTGATGTCGCTGATGCAGATGGCGAAAACCTCTGCTGCGCTGGCGAAAATGCAGGAGCGCGGTCTTCCGTACATCTCCGTGCTGACCGACCCAACCATGGGCGGCGTCTCCGCGAGCTTCGCGATGCTGGGCGATCTGAACATCGCTGAGCCAAAAGCGCTGATCGGCTTTGCGGGTCCTCGCGTTATCGAGCAGACCGTTCGTGAAAAGCTGCCGCCGGGCTTCCAGCGCAGTGAGTTCCTCATTGAGAAAGGCGCCATCGACATGATTGTCCGCCGTCCGGAAATGCGCCTGAAGCTGGCGAGCATCCTGGCGAAGCTGATGAATCTGCCAGCGCCAAACCCGGATGAGCCGCGCGAAGGCGTGGTGGTACCGGATCAGGAACCCGAGGCCTGATAACTGAAAAGGGCAGGGCCGGTTGGCGCTGCCCTTTTGCTTTCTAATCTGTTAATGACAACCGGGCATTATGGAAAATAAAAGCATTCCCCAAGCCACGTCGCCCCTGGCCGCGTGGCTTTCTTATCTGGAAAACCTGCACAGTAAAACCATCGATATGGGGCTTGAGCGCGTAAGCCAGGTCGCCGCGCGTCTTGATGTGCTCAAACCGGCACCTTTCGTGTTCACCGTCGCGGGTACCAACGGTAAAGGCACGACCTGCCGCACGCTGGAATCTGTCCTGATGGCCGCGGGTTACAAAGTTGGCGTGTACAGCTCTCCACACCTGGTCCGCTACACCGAGCGCGTTCGCGTGCAGAACAGCGAGCTGCCGGAATCGGCGCATACGGCGTCGTTCGCGGAAATTGAAGCCGCGCGCGGCGAGATCTCATTAACCTATTTTGAATACGGCACCCTGTCGGCGCTGTGGCTGTTCAAACAGGCGCAGCTGGATGTTGTGATCCTTGAGGTCGGCCTCGGCGGACGTCTTGATGCGACCAATATGGTGGATGCGGACGTGGCGGTGGTCACCAGTATCGCGCTGGACCATATCGACTGGCTGGGACCGGATCGTGAAAGCATTGGCCGCGAGAAGGCCGGTATTTTCCGCGCAAATAAGCCCGCCGTGGTCGGCGAGCCGGATATGCCGCACACCATTGCTGACGTGGCAAACGAGAAAGGCGCGCGTCTGCTGCGCCGCGGCGTTGACTGGCAGTATGAGGTTCAGGATAACGGCTGGCGCTTTAGCGATGCGCAGGGCGCGCTGGACAACCTGCCGCAGCCGCAGGTACCGCAGCCGAACGCGGCAACCGCGCTGGCGGCACTGCGCGCCAGCGGCCTCGTGGTCAGCGAGCAGGCGATCCGCGACGGTATTCAGAGCGCAATTCTGCCCGGGCGTTTCCAGATTGTCAGCGAGTCACCGCGCCTGATTCTGGACGTGGCGCATAACCCGCATGCGGCGGCGTATCTCGCGGGACGTCTCAAATCGTTACCAAAAACCGGGCGCGTGCTGGCGGTTATCGGTATGCTTCATGATAAAGATATCGGCGGGACGCTGGCCTGCATGGAGAGTGTGGTCGATAGCTGGTATTGTGCTCCTCTGGAGGGGCCGCGCGGCGCGACGGCTGAGCAGCTGATGGAACATCTCGGCAAAGGCGCAATCTATAGTAGCGTGGCTCAGGCCTGGCATGCCGCGATGGCGGATGCTAAACCAGAAGATACCGTGCTGGTGTGTGGTTCATTCCACACGGTGGCACATGTCATGGAAGTGATGGACGCGGGGAGAACCGGTGGCGAGTAAGTTTCAGAACCGTTTAACAGGAACCATTGTGCTGGTCGCGCTCGGGGTGATTATTCTCCCGGGTCTGCTCGACGGGCAGAAAAAGCATTATCAGGACGAGTTTGCCGCTATTCCGCTGGTGCCGAAACCGGGTGACCGCGATGAGCCGGATATGCTGCCAGCGGCGACGCAGGCGCTGCCTGCCCAGCCGCCGGAAGGTGCGGCGGAAGAGGTGCGTGCAGGCGATGCCGCCGCACCGTCGCTCGATCCGTCACGCCTGGCGGCAGCGAGCAGCAGCGATATCGATCCGGTGCCGGTAGAGCAGCCTAAACCTGTTGAAAAACCGAAGCCGGTTGAGAAGCCGCAGCCGCAGCCGAAACCGCAGCGGGATAAAGCCGCAGAGCAGCTGGCTGCCGCGTCAGAAACCCCACCGCCGGCAAAACAAGACGCGGCACCGACCGGAAAAGCGTACGTTGTGCAGCTCGGCGCGCTGAAAAACGCCGATAAGGTCAACGAGGTCGTGAGCAAACTGCGCAGTGCGGGATATCGTGTTTACACTTCACCTTCCACGCCGGTGCAGGGTAAAATTACCCGTATCCTCGTGGGGCCAGAAGCGTCCAAAGATAAGCTTAAAGGTTCGCTCGGTGAGCTGAAGCAGATCTCCGGCCTGAGCGGTGTGGTGATGGGCTACAGCGCGAACTGATAAGATCTTACCCCTCCCCGGAGTAGTTTGCTCCCTCTCCCTTGAGGGAGAGGGCCGGGGTGAGGGGGAGCAGACGTCCACAGAGACGTCAAATGGACCGTGGCGTTGAACATTTTTTCAGCGCCTTTTTTATTTACGCGCGGGAAGGAAATCCCTACGCAAACGTTTTCTTTTTCTGTTAGAATTCGCCCCGAACTGGATGACAGGGCGTTAAATCGTGGGACACATATGGTCTGGATTGATTACGCCATCATTGCGGTGATTGGTTTTTCCTGTCTGGTTAGCCTGATCCGTGGCTTTGTTCGTGAAGCGTTATCGCTGGTAACCTGGGGTTGTGCTTTCTTTGTTGCCAGTCATTACTACACTTACCTGTCTGTCTGGTTCACGGGCTTTGAAGATGAACTGGTCCGAAACGGAATTGCTATCGCGGTGCTGTTTATCGCAACGCTGATTGTCGGCGCTATCGTGAATTACGTGATAGGTCAGCTGGTCGAGAAAACCGGTCTGTCAGGAACGGACAGGGTGCTCGGGATCTGTTTCGGGGCGTTACGAGGCGTGCTGATTGTGGCCGCGATCCTGTTCTTCCTGGATACCTTTACCGGGTTCTCCAAAAGCGAAGACTGGCAGAAATCGCGGCTCATTCCAGAGTTCAGCTTCATCATCAGATGGTTCTTTGACTATCTGCAAAGCTCGTCGAGTTTTTTGCCCAGGGCATAAACCCTGAGATGTGGCTTAACGAGGAAAAGACGAATGTGCGGTATTGTCGGTATCGCCGGTTTCATGCCGGTAAACCAGTCGATTTATGACGCGTTAACGGTGCTTCAGCACCGTGGGCAGGATGCTGCGGGTATCATCACCATTGATGCAAACAACTGCTTCCGTTTACGCAAGGCGAATGGCCTGGTAAACGATGTGTTTGAAGCCCGCCATATGCAGCGTCTGCAAGGTAATATGGGGATCGGTCACGTTCGTTATCCTACTGCTGGCAGTTCCAGCGCCTCTGAGGCACAGCCTTTCTACGTCAACTCACCGTATGGCATCACCCTTGCTCATAACGGCAACCTGACCAACGCGCATGAGCTGCGTAAAAAGCTGTTCGAAGAGAAACGTCGCCACATTAACACCACCTCTGATTCTGAAATTCTGCTCAATGTGTTCGCCAGCGAGCTGGATAACTTCCGTCACTACCCGCTGGAAGCAGACAACATCTTTGCTGCGATTGCCGCGACAAACCGCCAGATCCGCGGCGCGTACGCCTGCGTAGCGATGATTATCGGTCACGGCATGGTGGCCTTCCGCGATCCAAACGGCATTCGTCCCCTGGTGCTCGGCAAGCGCGATCTCGGCGATGGCCGTACCGAATATATGGTTGCCTCTGAGAGCGTGGCGCTGGATACCCTGGGCTTTGAGTTCCTGCGTGACGTTGCGCCGGGCGAAGCGGTCTATATCACCGAGAAGGGCCAGCTGTTTACCCGCCAGTGTGCCGATAACCCGGTCAGCAACCCGTGCCTGTTTGAATACGTTTACTTCGCCCGCCCGGATTCCTTCATCGACAAGATTTCCGTCTACAGCGCGCGCGTCAACATGGGCACGAAGCTGGGCGAGAAGATTGCCCGCGAGTGGGACGATCTCGACATCGACGTGGTTATTCCTATCCCGGAAACCTCCTGCGATATCGCGCTGGAGATTGCCCGCATTCTGGACAAGCCATACCGTCAGGGCTTCGTGAAGAACCGCTACGTTGGCCGCACCTTTATCATGCCGGGCCAGCACCTGCGCCGTAAGTCCGTGCGCCGCAAGCTGAACGCCAACCGCGCGGAATTCCGCGACAAGAACGTTCTGCTGGTGGATGACTCCATCGTTCGCGGCACCACCTCCGAGCAGATTATCGAGATGGCGCGCGAAGCGGGTGCGAAGAAAGTCTATCTGGCCTCTGCAGCGCCGGAGATTCGCTTCCCGAACGTGTACGGCATCGATATGCCAACCGCCAACGAGCTGATCGCTCACGGCCGTGAAGTGGATGAAATTCGCCAGATCATCGGTGCCGACGGCCTGATTTTCCAGGATCTGAACGATCTCATCGACGCGGTGTGTGCCGAGAACCCGGAAATTCAGCAGTTTGAATGCTCCGTGTTCAACGGTATTTACGTGACCAAAGACGTTGACCAGCAGTACCTCGACTATCTTGATTCTCTGCGCAACGACGATGCGAAAGCCGTTCAGATGCAGAACGATCTTGAAAGCTTAGAGATGCACAACGAAGGTTGATGCTCCGGCAGGTGAGGGCGAATGCCCTCACTTGCAACTCCCCGCAAAATCCTGCACAGTCTGCCCTGAAATCAGTAAGGGCGAAAATCATGAAACGACTCATTGTTGGGCTCAGCGGCGCCAGCGGCGCGATTTACGGCGTACGTCTGTTACAGGTTCTGCGTAACGTGGCGGAAGTCGAGACCCATCTGGTGATGAGCCAGGCGGCGCGGCAGACCCTCTCTCTGGAAACCGATCTCTCCCTGCGCGATGTTCAGGCACTGGCGGACGTGGTTCACGATGCCCGTGATATCGCCGCCAGCATCTCCTCAGGCTCGTTTAAAACGGCCGGCATGGTTATCCTGCCCTGTTCAATTAAAACGCTCTCCGGCATTGTGAACAGCTATACCGACACCCTGGTGACGCGCGCGGCGGATGTGGTGCTGAAGGAGCGTCGTCCTCTTGTGCTCTGCGTGCGGGAAACGCCGCTGCACCTCGGCCATCTGCGTTTAATGACCCAGGCCGCTGAGCTTGGCGCCATCATCATGCCGCCGGTACCGGCGTTTTATCATCGCCCGACCTCGCTGGATGACGTGATTAACCAGACCGTTAACCGCGTGCTGGATCAGTTTGACATCGACCTGCCTGAAGATCTCTTCACCCGCTGGCAAGGGGCCTGATTCTGTGCACAAACAGAGTGCATGAAAAGAGACGTTGCCCTGTTTCAGGGCAATTATGCAACGGCGATCATATCCTCGACATTTAATTCGTTTTTTCCCTTTTTCTCTTTCCGGTTCGTTCGGCAGACCTGCTATCTTTCACCATTAAGGCAATATCGCAACGTTTTATTAACATATTTAACGTCGAAGTTTTGACCAGACGGCAATGTGGCATAAGACCTGCAAGATGAAGCCTGCAACACAACACACAACACAATACATAATAAAATCACGGTACTTGAGGGTAAATGTATGAAGAAGACGGTTCTGGCTCTGTCTTTGCTCGTGGGGTTAAGTGCGGCAGCAGGTAGCTACGCAGCGCTTCCACAGACGGTTCGTATCGGTACAGACGCAACCTACGCGCCATTCTCTTCCAAGGATGCGAAAGGCGATTTCGTGGGGTTTGATATCGATCTGGGAAATGAAATGTGCAAACGCATTGCGGTGAAATGCACATGGGTGGGCAGCGACTTTGACGCGTTAATCCCGTCGCTGAAAGCCAAGAAAATCGACGCCATTATCTCTTCTCTCTCCATCACCGAAAAACGCCAGCAGGAGATTGCCTTCTCTGACAAGCTCTACGCCGCGGATTCTCGCCTGATTGCGCCAAAAGGCTCCCCGATTAAGCCAACCATCGACTCGCTGAAAGGCAAGCATGTTGGCGTGCTTCAGGGATCGACGCAGGAAGGTTATGCCAATGCGACCTGGCGTGAGAAGGGTGTAGACGTGGTGGCTTACCAGAACCAGGATCTGATTTACTCTGACCTGGCCGCAGGCCGTCTGGATGCGGCATTCCAGGACGAAGTCGCCGCGAGTGAAGGCTTCCTGAAACAGCCTGCGGGTAAAGACTACGCCTTTGCGGGCCCGTCGGTAAAAGACAAAAAATACTTTGGTGACGGCACCGGTATTGGCCTGCGCAAGGATGATACCGAGCTGAAAGCCGCCTTCGACAAAGCCTTTGCAGAGCTGCGTAAAGACGGTACTTACGACAAACTGGCGAAGAAATACTTCGACTTCAACGTATACGGTGAATAATACCTGGCGCTAACGCACCGCAAAGGTGCGTTACGGGAGCGGTTGACTCAATACGGTGCATTTGTTGCACCGTATTGGATCGCTTTGTGCATACTTACGCATTTATAATGCAAAAATTCCCGCCTGAAGGGCATTAGTCTTTGCCTGACAGAGGGGATTGATGGCACATTAGCACCACCCCGTCGTCGTAAAAATCCCGTATGAAGACAGTTTGTTGAGGACAAATATGAAAAAACTCGTGTTGTCACTATCTCTGGTACTGGCCTTTTCCAGCGCCACCGCGGCATTCGCAGCCATTCCGCAGAAAATTCGGATTGGTACCGATCCAACCTATGCGCCATTCGAATCGAAGAATTCAAAGGGTGAACTGGTCGGTTTTGACATCGATCTGGCCAATGAGCTGTGCAAACGCATCAAAGCACAGTGTACCTACGTTGAGAACCCGCTGGATGCGCTGATCCCGTCCCTGAAAGCGAAAAAAATCGACGTGATTATGTCCTCGCTCTCCATCACCGAAAAACGTCAGCAGGAGATTGCCTTCACCGACAAACTCTACGCGGCAGATTCTCGTCTGGTAGTGGCTAAAGCTTCTGATATTCAGCCAACGCTGGAGTCCCTGAAAGGTAAACGCGTCGGCGTGCTGCAGGGCACCACGCAGGAAACCTACGGCAACGAACACTGGGCGCCGAAGGGGATTGAAATCGTCTCCTATCAGGGCCAGGAAAATATCTACGCTGACCTGACGGCAGGCCGAATTGATGCAGCATTCCAGGATGAAGTCGCGGCAAGCGAAGGCTTCCTGAAAACGCCGGTGGGTAAAGATTACAAGTTTGGCGGCCCGTCTATTAAGGACGTGAAGTTGTTTGGAGTGGGTACCGGTATGGGCCTGCGCAAAGAAGACAACGAGCTGCGCGAGGCGCTGAACAAAGCGTTTGCTGAAATGCGCGCTGACGGCACCTACGACAAGCTGGCGAAAAAGTACTTTGATTTTAATGTTTACGGCGGCTAATCGCCCCGTCAAATAACGTGCGGCCCCTCCCGCTGCGGGAGGGGAAAAGACACGGTTCCACCACTCACGATACGACAGGGCTCGCGGTATGCTGTACGGATTTTCTGGCGTTATTTTACAGGGCGCGCTTGTCACCCTTGAGCTGGCTATCAGCTCCGTGGTGCTGGCGGTGCTGATAGGTCTGGCGGGCGCAGGGGCGAAGCTTTCGGCTAATAAACCGCTGGCGCTCATATTTGAAGGCTATACCACGCTTATTCGCGGCGTTCCCGATCTGGTGCTGATGCTGCTTATCTTTTACGGTCTGCAGATTGCGCTGAACAGCGTAACGGACGCGATGGGCATGGGACAAATTGATATCGACCCGATGGTGGCCGGTATTATTACCCTCGGTTTTATCTACGGTGCCTACTTCACCGAAACTTTCCGCGGTGCCTACATGGCCGTGCCGAAAGGCCACATTGAGGCGGCAACCGCATTTGGTTTTACCTCTTCACAAACGTTTCGTCGGATTATGTTCCCGGCCATGATGCGTTATGCGCTCCCGGGCATCGGCAACAACTGGCAGGTTATCCTCAAAGCGACGGCGCTGGTCTCGCTGCTCGGTCTGGAAGACGTCGTGAAAGCGACTCAGCTGGCGGGCAAGAGCACCTGGGAGCCGTTCTACTTTGCGGTGGTCTGCGGCGTGATTTATCTGGTCTTTACGACTGTCTCCAATGGTGTGCTGCTTCTGCTCGAGCGTCGCTACTCCGTGGGTGTGAAGAGGGCTGACCTGTGATTGAGATTATTCAGGAATACTGGAAATCCCTGCTGTGGACGGATGGCTACCGCTTTACCGGCGTGGCGATTACGCTCTGGCTGCTGATCTCCTCCGTGGTGATGGGCGGCGTTCTGGCGTTGTTTCTTGCCATTGGCCGCGTGTCGAACAATAAATTTATCCAGTTCCCGATCTGGCTGTTTACCTATGTGTTTCGCGGTACGCCGCTGTACGTGCAGCTTCTGGTGTTCTATTCGGGGATGTATACGCTTGAGATCGTAAAAGGCACTGAGATGCTGAATGCGTTCTTCCGCAGCGGTCTGAACTGTACGGTGCTGGCGTTGACGCTCAACACCTGCGCCTACACCACCGAGATTTTCGCCGGGGCAATTCGCTCTGTCCCTTACGGTGAGATTGAAGCGGCGCGCGCGTACGGCTTTTCCTCGGTGAAACTTTATCGCTGCATTATTCTGCCGTCGGCGCTGCGTATCGCGTTACCGGCGTACAGTAACGAAGTGATTTTGATGCTGCACTCCACCGCGCTCGCCTTTACCGCGACGGTGCCGGATCTGCTCAAAATCGCGCGCGATATTAACTCCGCGACCTATCAGCCGTTTACCGCGTTTGGCATTGCGGCGGTGCTCTATTTAATTATCTCTTATGTTCTGATTAGCCTGTTCCGTAAGGCTGAAAAACGCTGGTTGCAGCATATAAAACCTTCTTCGACGCACTGAGAAAGATGATGGCTGAGAACAAATTAAACGTTATTGATTTGCACAAACGCTACGGCGAACATGAAGTGCTGAAAGGGGTGTCGCTGCAGGCGAATGCGGGCGACGTAATCAGTATCATCGGCTCATCCGGCTCGGGTAAAAGTACCTTCCTGCGCTGCATTAACTTCCTCGAAAAGCCGAGCGAAGGTTCGATTGTGGTGAGCGGGCAGAATATTAACCTGGTCCGTGACAAAGACGGCCAGCTGAAGGTCGCGGATAAACACCAGCTGCGCCTGCTGCGCACGCGCCTGACGATGGTGTTCCAGCACTTCAACCTCTGGAGCCACATGACGGTGCTGGAGAACGTGATGGAAGCACCGATTCAGGTGCTGGGCCTAGGCAAGCAGGAAGCCCGCGAGCGTGCGGTGAAATACCTGGCGAAAGTGGGTATCGACGAGCGCCAGCAGATGAAATACCCGGTGCATCTCTCCGGCGGTCAGCAGCAGCGCGTCTCCATCGCGCGTGCGCTGGCGATGGAACCGGAGGTGCTGCTGTTCGACGAACCGACCTCCGCGCTGGACCCTGAACTCGTTGGCGAAGTGCTGCGCATCATGCAGAAGCTGGCCGAAGAGGGCAAAACGATGGTGGTGGTGACGCACGAGATGGGCTTCGCCCGTAACGTCTCGAACCACGTGATTTTCCTGCATCAGGGGAAAATCGAAGAGCAGGGCCACCCGGACGAGGTGCTGGCGAACCCGCAAAGCCCGCGTTTGCAGCAGTTCCTGAAGGGGTCTTTGAAGTAGAGTTTGCCCTTCTCCCTCTCCCTGTGGGAGAGGGACGGGGTGAGGGCATCAAGCCGCACCGCACTCCAGCCGATACACCCAGTCGTCATAGCGCACGCCGTCAATTTCATACGCCTTTTCCAGCACCTGCGTACGCACAAACCCTGCTTTCTCCAGCACCCGCACCGAACCGCCGTTGTCCGCCAGCACGTACGCGTTAATCGCTTTTACGCTGGTCTTGTTAAACGCGTAATCGCACACCGCGCGCAGCGCCTCGCTGGCAATCCCTTTTCCCTGCGCGGCAGGCACAACCGTATAGCCGATATCGGCCTCTTCACGATTCTCAGGGCTGATTTGCAGGCCAATATCGCCCAGCGGCGTACCGTCCTCCAGAGAGCGGATCACGAAGACATGCTCCGCCATCAGGCGTGCGGCAAACACGCGGCGGGTCTCTTTTTCCGGCGCGATGGCGGCCATGTAGCGCATGATGCTGCGATCTTCACGCAGCGAACGGAAGAAGGCCCAGTCAGTGGGTTCGAAAGGGGTGAGGTGAAGCCGGGGAGTAGCGATCGTTGCCATTGTTACGCCATATCTTCGGAACATGGCCTGTCACTGTAACATATTCACCGCACTACATCCCCCAGCGCCTCTTCTAATTCATACCAGCGGAACGCAAAGCCGGCTGCTTCCAGCCGTTTTGGCAGCGCCCGCTGTCCGCCTAATACCAGCACAGACGCTTCACCCATCATCAGGCGAATGACCGTGGCAGGCACGCGCAATATCGCCGGGCGGTGCAGGGCATGCCCCAGCGCGTGGGCAAACTGTTCATTACGCACCGGATACGGCGCAACCATGTTAAACGGCCCGCGCAGATCGTTATCCAGCAGCCAGAGAATCCCGTTGACCATATCGTCGATATGGATCCACGCCAGGTACTGACGACCATTGCCGATGGGGCCGCCGAGCCCGAGCCGGAAAGGGGGTAGCATCTTCGCCAGAATGCCGCCTTTCGGCGCCAGCACGACGCCGGTCCGCAGCAGGCAGACGCGGGTACGATCGCTCTGCGCCGCACAGGCGATACGCTCCCACTGGGCGCAGAGCTTATGGGTAAACTCGTTATGGGGCGGCTCTTCCTCGGTCACCACCACCTCACCGAGATCGCCGTAATAGCCCACCGCTGAACCCGAAATCAGCACCGAAGGCGGGGTATGGCTATTGCGGATCAGCTCGACCAGCTTTTCAGTAATGTTCCACCGGCTGCTGCATAAAAGCTGTTTTTGCTCTTCCGTCCAGCGCTTATCGGCGATGGGTTCACCCGCGAGGTTAATAACGGCGTCGAAGCCGTCCAGATTTTGCTGCTCGGCCAGATTTTTCCAGATATCGATACCCGCCCCCAGCACCTGGCGCGCCTTCTCAGGGCTGCGCGTGACCACGGTAATGTCGTGATGCAAAGCCTGCAGACGCGCAATCAGGTGACGACCAATCAGGCCTGTACCGCCGGTCAGCAAAATCTTCATACAACCTCCAGGTTTACGCCTGGCGTCGCCAGCTTAGCGTCATGGAGACGGAATCGGCGTAGCGCAGGGCGTGAAGTTTATCGATCTCAACTTCAGCATAAGTGACCCAGTGATGTTCGCGTGCGATATCGAGCACATCCTGAGTTAATTTTTCCAGCAGAGAGAAGCGGTTATTCTCCACGTACTGAATGATGTTTTTGGTTATTGTGCGGTAGTTCAGCGCGTCGTTGATGTCTTCGCTGGCCCGCGCTTTGTCTGCGGGGTAGTGAATCACCACGTTAATGACAATATCCTGACGGTTGGCGATCTCTTCCTCTTTGATACCGATGAAGGTACGCAAGCGTAAATTTTTTATACGAATAACAGCATCTGGCTGTGACATTGCAGGTCTTCTCCGTGTCAGTATTTCCCGCTCATCATACATGAGAGGCTCGCGGGCACCCAGCCTCATAGAGGGTTAAATCTGCTGGATTTTTTGCATCGCTCGCTCGGTGGCCGGGCGGGTCCGAATGCGCTCAAACCAGTTATTCACCGCCGGGTAAGAGGCCAGGTCAATTCGGTGTTTTTCATGCGTATTCACCCACGGCCAGCAGGCGATATCGGCAATACTGTAATGATCCCCCCCGAGCCACGGCGTTTTCTCCAGCCGACGGTTCAGAACGTCATACAGCCGTTGAGTCTCAACTTGATAGCGTTCTATCGCATAAGGAATGGGCTGCGGGGCGTAAGCGGTAAAGTGATGATTTTGCCCCAGCATGGGCCCCAGCCCGCTCGCCTGCCAGAAGAGCCATTGCAGGGTATGGTGACGCTCGCGCAGTTCGCCGCTCAGCAGTTTGCCGGTTTTCTCCGCCAGGTAGAGCAAAATCTCACCGGATTCAAACAGGCTAAGCGGCCTGCCCCCGTCCGCCGGCTGGTTATCAATAATGGCCGGGATTTTATTATTCGGCGAGATAGCCAGAAAGAGAGGGCTGAACTGATCGCCTTTGCTTATATCAACGCGAATGATCCTGTAATCCAGCTCGGCTTCTTCAAGAAAAAGGGTGATCTTATGGCCGTTTGGGGTAGGGCGTAATAAAGGTCGATCATTCTCAACTCCTGTCCATGCGAATAGTGGTGCCATGACAAATGAGTATAGGTGGTTGTTGTAAATCGTGAGTTTTCATCAAGTGACAGCGAGGCAAAGAGATTATATGTTGAGTAAAAACCGATCAGCTATGAGGATGTTATGAACCAGCCCGTCATCACGTTGTGGTCCGATGCGAATTTTTTTTCTCCCTATGTTATGAGCGTATACGTTGCGCTGGCCGAAAAAGGGCTCACTTTTACGCTGAAGACCGTCGATCTTGACGGCGGTGAACATCTCAAACCGCAGTGGCAGGGTTACGACCTGACCCGACGGGTGCCGGTGCTGGAGATTGACGGTTTTGCCCTGAGCGAATCGTCGGCGATTGATGAATATCTCGAAGATCGGTTCGCGCCCCCCGAGTGGGAGCGCATCTATCCTCACGACCTGCAAAAACGCGCGCGGGCGCGGCAGATCCAGGCGTGGCTGCGTAGCGATCTGGTGCCGATTCGCGTGGAACGCTCGACGGACGTCGTGTTTGCCGAGGTCAAAAAGCCAGCGCTCAGCGCAGAAGGCCGTGAAAGCGCGCAAAAACTGATTGAAAACGCCACCTCGCTCCTCGCACACGGCAACCCGAACCTGTTCGGCGAATGGTGCATTGCCGACGCCGATCTGGCGTTGATGCTTAACCGCCTGATCCTCAACGGCGATGAGGTGCCGCAGCTGCTGGTGGATTATGCCGCGTTTCAGTGGCAGCGCGCCTCCGTGCAGCGCTATGTGGCACTCTCGGCTAAGCGTGCGGGCTGATAAGCCCTGACGCTTCAGGTATGATGGGGGCAGTCTGTTTTCCCGAGGAGTGACTGATGAAACTGATGTTTGCGTCGGATATCCATGGATCGCTGCCCGCTACCGAGCGTGTCCTTTCCCTGTTTGCACAAAGCGGCGCGCAGTGGCTGATTATTCTGGGGGATGTGCTCAATCACGGCCCGCGCAACGCGCTGCCGGAGGGCTACGCTCCGGCACAGGTCGCGGAAAAGCTCAACACGTACGCCTCGCGCATCATCGCCGTTCGCGGCAACTGCGACAGCGAAGTGGATCAGATGCTGCTGCATTTTCCCCTTACCGCGCCATGGCAGCAGGTGCTGCTGGAACAAAGCCGTCTGTTCCTGACGCACGGGCATCTTTTTAGCCCGGATAATCTCCCTGCGCTCGCGGCTGGCGATGTCCTGGTTTACGGTCATACTCATATTCCGGTTGCTGAAAAGCGCGGTGAGATTTATCACTTCAATCCGGGTTCGGTCAGCATACCGAAAGGCGGTTATCCAGCGAGCTATGGCATGCTGGATGGAAATACCCTGCGCGTTATCGCACTTAATGATCAGCAAGTTATTGCGCAGGTAGCGATTAATCCGTAAGTTACACCTCAACTGCAAACGCGCCGAAAGAGCGCTTAGAAGAGAAGGTTTCCCGATGGTGGAGCAGAGTCATTTGGCAAGTACAGAGTGGGTTGACATTGTCAGCGAAGAGAATGAAGTGATCGCGCAGGCCAGCCGCGAACAAATGCGTGCGGAGCGTCTGCGCCACCGCGCAACGTACATTGTTGTGCATGACGGTATGGGCAAAATTCTGGTCCAGCGCCGTACGGATACCAAAGATTTTCTCCCGGGTATGCTGGATGCCACCGCAGGTGGTGTTGTCCAGGCAGATGAAGTGCTGCTGGATTCCGCGCGTCGTGAAGCGGAAGAAGAGTTAGGCATCGCCGGCGTGCCGTTTGCCGAGCACGGTCAGTTCTATTTCGAAGACGAAAACTGCCGCGTCTGGGGCGGGCTGTTTAGCTGCGTTTCTCACGGCCCGTTCGCCCTGCAGGAAGAAGAGGTGAGTGAAGTCAGCTGGATGACGCCGGAAGAGATCACCGCGCGCTGCGACGAGTTTACGCCGGATTCGTTAAAAGCGCTGGCGCTGTGGATGACCCGCAACGCCAAAAACGAATCGACCAAATCAGAAAAAGAGGAAGAGGCTGAGTAAGATTCAGCAACTCTCTCTCAGACACAGACTGGACGCGATGGGCTTTTGATCGCGCCAGTCACCGTCATTCAGACGCTCCAGCAGCGCTTTTCCGGCTTCAATTCCAATCTTACGATGCGGCACCGCCATCGTCGTCAGCGGCGGCTGACAGACGCGACTCACGTCGCTATCGCCAAAGCCTACCACCGCCAGATCGTCCGGCACCTTGATTCGCCTGCGCTGGCACTCGTACAGCGCGCCGCATGCCAGCTCGTCAGAGACGCATACCAGCGCATCCAGCTCCGGCCACGCCAGCAGGAATTCTGGCAGCTGTGCCGCGCCGGTCGAGAAGCTCGGCGGCATCGCCGCGTTAATCACACGGTTCGGCGACATATGGTGGCGAAGCATGGCTTTGTACCAGCCCTGCAAATGCTGCTGGAAAATCCACTGCTCCTGGTTGGCGCACAGCAGGCCAATATTTTGGTAGCCGCGCTTAATCACCATTTCCGTGAGCTCATACATGGCCGCTACGTTATCAATCCCGATATTCATATCAATCGGGTCGGCGCGCATGGCGCCCATCTCCATCACTGGAATAGAGGCGTTTTTCAGCCAGTGGCGAACGGTGTCGGTATGTTCAACGCTGAGCAGGATAGCGGCGGCAATATTTGACGCCAGCAGCGTCTCCAGCAACTTCTCCTCCTGCTCAAGACGATGCTGGGATTCTGCCAGCATGATCTGATACCCGGCAGGCTGTAGCACCTGCTGTAGCCCGGCGAACATCTCCGAGCAGCCGGCTTCGGAGAGATTAGGCACCACCATGGCTATCGTCCACGACGACGCCGAGGCCAGCGCGCTGGCGGCAAGATTAGGCATATAGCCCAGCTCCTGCACGGCAGCTTCAATTTTTTCTCGTAGTTTATCGGAAACCTGCTCGGGCGTGCGGAGTGCACGGGACACGGTCATCGTGCCCACACCGGCAAGCTGTGCGACATCGGCGAGTGTCACTTTACCAGTACTGCGCCGTTTTCGGGTTAGAGACATACACCTTCCTGCTGACCAGACGCGTTCTTCATTTCCTTCGCTTCACGTGACAGGCAGTATACGCCTTAAATCCCTTTTTTTGCTGTGATTTAGCGCCGTGATTGCAATTTGATAGCGCTATCACATTTCTGCATGTTAAGCATTGGTAGCGCTATCTTTGTGATCCCGATCGCAGTCATCCAGCGATGTGTTGAATAAAGTTTGCTCATCTTTAGCGTGTAGCGGGAGTGAAAAGTGCTCAAAAAATGGATATATGATACAACCATCACGCTGCAGGATAGCGTGGAAAACTGGCCGCAGGCGCTGGAGCTGTGCGCGAAGCCGCTTCTGGATATGCAGGTGATTGAGCCTGAATACGTCACGGCCATCATCCAGCAGCACCACACGTTAGGACCTTATTATGTGCTGGCACCGGGGCTGGCGATGCCGCATGCGCGGCCGGAGGAAGGCGCCAAAGGACTGGGGTTGTCTTTATTAAAACTAAAACAGGGCGTCTCGTTTGGTGCCGGTGAGTTTGACCCTGTCGATGTCATTATTATGCTCGCGGCACCCGACAAAAATAGCCATATTGAGATGATCTCATCGCTGGCTGAATTATTTTCCAGCGATGCAGATATGGCTGAACTGCATCAGGCGAATACCCTGGAGGAAATTAAAAAGATTATTGACCGCTTCTGATTTAATTCTTTAATCCGATTATTCACAACATTACGCGCCAGCGTGATGGGGCGTGCTCTACTCAAAATAAGGGGACAACAATGAAAATCATGGCTATTTGCGGCTCCGGCCTGGGCAGCAGTTTTATGGTCGAAATGAATATTAAAAAGGTGGTAATGACTCCAAATTATTGATAGTGTTTTATGTTCAGATAATGCCCGATGACT
>ERZ507072.408-NODE-408-length-30254-cov-8.028077_pt1 | contig 30254 bp, 48 predicted proteins | sample MGYA00512864_ERZ507072 | MGnify/ENA metagenome assembly ERZ507072 | reverse complement strand
TACAGGGGGTAAGCTTAAAATGTGTTCAATGAGAGGTGATATTATGGAAAAGGTTAACATCTATGATGCCAAAACTAACCTGTCCAAGATTGTTCAGGAGGTCGCCCGGACTGGTGAGCCAGTTGTGATCGCAAAGAACGGTCACGCTCTGGTAAAAGTTATCGCTTACAGAGAAGAGAAGCCTAAGCGCAAATTGGGTTTTCTTAAAGGTAAGGGTAGCGTTCCTGCCAACTTTGACGACATGAACAGCAATGAGATTGTGGATATGTTTGAAGGGAAATACTCATAATGGATTTGCTGTTAGATACCAACATTCTTTTGTTCATGGCCTACGAACCGGACAAGCTGAAACAAGAGGTTGTAGAGCTGCTGGAAGACACTGAAAAGACCCTTTGCTTTAGTGCTGCCAGCGTGTGGGAAGTCGTCATTAAAAGCGGTTTGAACAAGCCTGATTTCGATGTAGATCCAGAACAGTTTAGAGATGGCCTGTTTGAAGCTGGTTTGATTGAGATACCTGTTAAAAGCGAGCATACGCTTGTTGTAGCCGATTTACCGGAGAAGCTACACAAAGACCCGTTTGACCGTCTTATCGTGGCTCAGGCGAAGCATAACAAGCTTCCTTTGATTACCAGCGATAGCAAGCTGATTGAGTTCGTCAGCGATTACATAACCATCATACCTAACCGATAAAAGAAAGCCCCATAACAGGGGCTTTTTATTTGAATAACCTTTTTATTTCCTCTTTGTATGCTATCATCGTTGGAAGATTGTTTGTTATCTCAAATAATGATGTTATCCCTAAACTGAACGCCACATTAAATATTGAAGACGTTTTCTATTTTATTCATTATTAATCACCCCCGCCGCCGCAATCGCCGCCACCATCACAATCTCCACCACTTCCAAAAAATGAGTCTGAGGTTGACGATCCTGAGCTTTTGCTGTTTCTTTTATGTTCTGTAATAAGCGATTTTTCAATAAGGTAGTTAAACTTATTACGTAAAACCATTGCTTCACCTAACATATATTCAGCATTTCTATAATTATCAGGTTGTTTTAAATCTTTATCATATAAAGCTAAAAGCTTTTTTCTTACTGTTTTACATTTGTCATTAAAGTCTTTGCTATACCCTTTTGAAAGTATAGCCCTACTTAATACATGTGAGGCTTTATCAATCTTCATCTTTAAAGTTAATACCTTTATTTCTATTAAAAAACCTATTAAAAAGTTAATCATGTTATTCTCCTTATCATAGCCCCTTCCGGGGCTGTGTTAGATGTTAGCTGTTTTTGTAATCGTTAAAATCTACAGTGTAAAAACTTTCAATGTTATAATGGTTCTCAAAGTTGTAGATTAAATAGCAACCTTTATGATAATCAGAAGCAGCGTATATTATTTTTTCAACAATCTTTTTATTTCCTGTTTTCTTAAACATTTCATTGTTTAACATCCAATCCGCAACCTTTCTTATTTCGTTTTCTATTTTCACCGAAGCGTCTAAACTATTTAATGAAATGAATTTCAAAATGGCTGCGTCAGTGATTTCTATATATTTAATCTTTTTCATATTGCTTCTCCTTTTGTTTGTTTATATTTAATTAATACTACATTTAAAATAATAGTCAAATAAATATATACTTTTATTTTAAATAACCAGATAAACGGTTTAATTAATCCAGTATATGAATTTTTGATTATTAATTTAACTCAATAAAAAATCCCCATTGTGGGGATTATATGGTTTCATTGAATATATTGAATGCTTTATCAAGAACACTTAGATAGTATTTTGGTCTTCTGAATGTATTTACTTCTTCAAAGAAAATAACTTTTTCAGCGAGAATGATTTTTGAGTTCATTGACTGATTGAACATTTCTTTGTTTTCATCATCTCTTATAAACACACACACAATCTTTTTATGTGATTTACCTTTTGATTGAGTTCCAAGCATTACAAGATAAACAAGACTTTTACCATCGGCAAGAGGCTTTGCTGTCTCTGAGAAGCTTTCAAACTCCTTTATAAGCTCTTCTACCTTTTCTTTATAGGTATAGCCCAAATCTTTGTTTAACCTTCTTAGCTCTGCGAACATATCATTTAGATAGTTTCTTATTACAAAAGTTTTTCCTCCCTCTGTTCTAATCCTCTTTAACTCTATAAAATAGTTTCTGTTGTTTTCAATGAATTCCTGATGCTCCTGAAAATCGGGGTTTAACAACCCCGCCTCATATAGCAAGTTTATGAACTCTTCAAAGTAAATAACTTCATCTTTATCAAGATTTAAATCAATCATGGATTTGAAAATCTTTTGTGCTGTTGTTGTTTCTATTAATTTGCTCATTAGTTATCTCTCCCTTCTTTTCTTATTACCTCTTTTACAGCTTCCTCTATACACTCAAAGAAGCTTTCAACCGCATCATCTAATCTGCTAAACATAACCAGCTCATTACCTACAGATGCTTCGTAGTGCCCTGCGCCTATATCTGTTCTTAAGCTGACTTCATAGACTCCGCCGCAATACTCAGCGCATACATAGCCTCTTTCGTTTGATAATGTTATATCCATATCTGACGTGTTTATGTCTTGATACTTAAATGCTAATAACAATGCCTTTTTCTCTATAAGATTGATTAACTGCTCTGTATCGCTAAGTGTAATTTTTACATCATTAAACTTTGCTCTTTTATACTTACTATCTGGCATTGGAATGTTATCAACTTCATTTATTATCATATACCCTTGTTCGCTTATATAATCCATAAGTATACGTGAAGTGATAGTTGGTTCCATTCTGTCTAAATCCATAGTTATTGTTCTTGTATTCATAATACTTCTCCTTTTGTTTGTTCAAATTATTTGCTTGCTGTTTTCAATATTACGTGAGCACTATACGCAAAGGGAATAAGAAAAATACTTACCAAAAAATCGTTTAATGTAATAGCAATGCCATTTATTAAAGCTGCTATCATTGGCATCATTATAAAAATCACCAATAAAGGATTATTCGTTATTATTTCTATTGTTTTATGTAAATATATTTTCATCTTATATCCTCTTTGTTTGCTTATATTTAATTAATACTATATTTAAAATAATAGTCAAATAAATATATACTTTTATTTTAAAATAACGGATAAAAGGAGTAGTTAACCCGAAGTGTATTTAAAAACCTGCTTATTTTTATTTAACAATGTATTGTGATTAAAAATATTTACTTCTTTAATATCTACATTTTTTTTAAAAGCAATCGGAGCCATTACTTGAATGATTGCCATCTTTACCATAAGAGGATCTATGTCATTAAGATTTAGTGTTGTATCAAGATAGCATCCATTCTTCTGATGTAGTTCTTTCAGTGTCGATAACACTATAGAGCCAGCACCACAGCATTCTTCATTGATTTTCGCTGTATCAGCTCTTGAGCGTATACCAAGAGAGGCTATGAGGCTGCTCACATCGTCAGGTGTCAGGAACTGGCCTAAACCATCACCACACTTACCTGTAAGATAGATCTCTTCATACAGCTCTGATAGAACGTCTGTAAACGCTTCTTTATGCTTGATGATATGGACGTATTGGTAAGCGGCATCTGCCGCCTTGCTATACTTATCTATCTCGTTTTCAGGCATGTTAGCTATGATGTTGCTATCAAAGATACCAGACGTGATCTGGAAGGTTTTTTGTTTGACATGTAGCGCATCACAAACAAGATAAAGGCAAAACCCCGTAAAGAGTTCTATTGCTTTTAAAATGCTTGCTGCGTTTAATACTGTTGAGGGATTTTTGATTTCCGTGATGAGTTTTGATAAATGCTGTATATTATTCATAATGTTTTCCTTTAGTTATTTATTCCTAAAGTTAACACTATGACAAAAGCATAAATCAAATTTATTTATAAAACAGAAAGCCCCAGAAGGGGCTTAAAGAGAGGTGTTATCTTGTGAATACAACTCTATCGGAATAAATGGTTTTAGAGAGGACAATGGTTATTAGCAAAAAGAAACAAAGTGATCCTAAACCAGCCGCCATGTTTTCAGCTAAAATCAAGACACCAAAGCTTAGTATCACTGATAGTAAAGCTCCAATTTGACCGAACCATAACGGCGCTTTACCGTATGTAATGCTCGCTCCGCATGGTAAGCACACACCTAAACCGTGTTTAGTTTCATGATCACAAAAAGGACAGCGAACAGTTTTATTTTCCATTTTGATTAATCCTTTTTAAACTTTGTGCCTTGATAAATCACGCCGCCGTCTTTTGTCTTCTCAAGCTTGAACGTCCATGACCCGACAACGCTATGTTGAGTTTTGGCGATGTATACGGGCTTTTTAGTCTCATCCCATGACTTCACCGGAAAGCTTTCACCTCTGAACTTGATTACATCCTTTTGAACGTCGAGAACAGCGCCGTACTGGGCGTTTTCGTATGTTCCGTAGATACCATCATCACCACAGCCGGAGAGCGCCAGCGAAGCCACAATAGCCGCTGCTGCTAAAATCTGTTTCTTCATAATGTGTTCCTTACCTGTTCTGATTTGTGTTTGTAACAAGAAATTTCAAAACAAGTTAAAAATGACGTAACCAACAATTAAAATCAAGTTATTAATTGGTGTTATCAATTGATTTGTGGTTTTGATAGGTTTTAACTTTCAATGTAAAGAAGTGAATAGATAAATGCTTTTAAAACCCCTTGCGGGGCTTTAGGCGGGTTTGGACGTGTTCTTTTTGGATTTTAGTTTGACGAAAAAGGCGTGAACTATAGTCATTAAGATAAACGCAATGACGCAATCAATATAAAAGAAGAAAGATTTAGCTGCTGTTTGAACTGCTTCACCGCCCAATATGCTGGCAATAAACATAGCGAATAAGAAAAGAAAACCGATCTTGAATATTCTTTTATACCATATTCCATAAACCTTGTGTTCTGAAATCCAACTAACAAAACTCCCCATGTTAATGAATATCAATAAATTCACTATAATAACCAATGTTAAAAATATCATATTATTCTCCTGTTCTGCTTATTTTTGTATCAACGCTATTGGTTTTACTCATCACGTCAAAAACTATGTTTGTTAACTCATCCTTCATTGATTCTGCAAACTGTTCTATTTTTGCTTTGTCTTTTCCGGCATATACTCTTTTGTCTTTTAAAAGATCAACTTCACTTTTTACTAAATATTTAGGTTCTGTTCCTCTAACTACTTTATGATTTGATTGTTTTTTATAAATCCTAAAATGATAGTAGTTTCCATGTTTAATCTGTTTTAACGTGTAGTCATAATCACAATATTGTATTTTATCTATTATCATAACTACCTCTGCTTTTCGTTATCTGAACAACAAATGCTTTATGTCTAAAGGCAAAGTCTCTTAGTTTCTTTGTTATCTCTTCATCATTACTTTCATCAACATCAGTATAAATAATGAATAAGTCAGTAGCTTTTAATGTATCCCTCATTTTACTTGATAAGAATAATAAGCTTCCCGGCTCAACAACTTTAATTTTTGCTGTGCTGATCTTTATGTTTGCTTTGTTTCTTTCGATTATATATTTAATACCATCCAAATCTTTTTCGTTATCAACTTCAAATTTGTTAAAGTGAACACTCAACTTCATAGAACTTATAATGTGTAATGAAATCTCTTTGCTTTGTGCGTAATCCATAAATATCTCCTTTGTTTGTTATATATAAATATAAATAACAAAACTAACCCAATTGTCAAATAATCGGAAGATGTTTTAGATAAGCGGATTACTTACAGATTTAATCTTTAATGATAAGAGAAGTTAACTCTATTAGTTCTTCATCATCAAGAAGATGCCTGTAATATATGTTGTTATAAAACGACTGGATAGCTTTTACTGAAATGTTTTTTTGATAACTGATAATCAGGCGAGTGATAAGAATTGAGGGTTTGTTATATCCAGATCTGAACGTATCAAAGTATTCAAGTAAGTAGTCATGTTTAACCTGTTTGAAATCTAAACCACTTTCAGAACACTGCTTGAAAACTGATAATATCTCTTCTGCCGTTCCCTTTTTAACAGTGTAATAGAGCTTTTCAGCAAGCCTTTTTTTATATAGCTCTTGCTGTTTCTGTTCATCAAGAAAATCTTTCAGGCTTTTGTATTTGAGCATGAGATACACACGTTAGGACTTAACTTAACCAACATACCATGTGTTGGGGCTGGTTTCTACCCTGTAGAGCTACAGAACGGGCAAGACAAAGGGGCTTACAGCCCCTTGCATCACCATCCTCTCACCGTGTCTATCAACTCTCTTATCATCAACCCTGTCATCATTACAAGGATGATAGGCAGATAGATAATCATACCTAATATCACTACAATAACACCTCCTGACATAGCAGCATTCTCTAAGTGATTTTCTATATTAAATCTCTCTCTTAAAGACTGTTTCTTTTCTGCCCCTTCATCTTCTTTTGATAAAGATATTGTGATAGTCGAGTCATCTAATGAAATTTCATCTTCTTTTTTTGTTGTTCCATTCCAGTTATCATTACTCGTCATTTTCACCCTCTTTAATGATGCTTTGAATATGATAAATATCAGACAAAAGCCATTCATTTTCTTTACGAGCACATTCAAGCTTATCTTTTAATTCACTTATAATGTGTTCATACTTCATTATCATACATTCCTTTTCATCTTCTAAAATTTTTAATCTACCAACTAACTCTTTCTCGTTTTTTGTTTTAAGTTCTAAGATCTGGTCTATAACTTGACGTTCTATTGTTTTCTCACTCATAGTAATTTCCTTATATTGCCTTATAATAAAGGGGATTGCTCCCCAATGGTTGTTTTATTATATTTTTAACTCTTCTATTTCATCTTCGAGAGCACTGATTTTCAAATCACGTTTTGCTAACAAGAAAGATAGGATCTCTATTCTCTCTTTAAGCTGTTCAATCTCTTTATCTTTGGATTTTGCTTCAAAAGATATTTCAGCTATATTTTTAATCTTTTCATCAATCACACTAATCAAATCATCGTAGCTATGTGTTTTATTGTTTTCTACAATATTTAAAACATCTTCAATGTTTGTATTATGTGCTTTATCACTTAGTAAAAACTCAATGCCGCTTTCTTTTGTTTCATCGTAATCATCAGCATCAAAAACAGATAAAGAACTACTAAGCAAAAATGATTTTAAATAATAACTTATACCACTGCGTGTTATAAAAATGATTTTGTTATGATTTGTTTTTAAGCAATCATCTATGTCTTTATAATCAGATTTAACTCTAAACGTGCTAAAGTAATCACTAACAGAAGTGTCAAAAGCATCAGCTTCATCAAGAACAATTAGTGTGTTTTTTTCTGTATATAAGATATGCTTGAAAGCATTTTTCGTTGTTCCTTTTCCTGAAAGCACCTTCACTTTAGATATGTCAGTAAATAAAAAACTCGGTTCATTTAAAAGATGGTTCTTTATCCAAAAATCAAATTCAGACTTGCATTTTAAAACAACAACGTTATTTTCTTTTATTAATGATACTACTTTATTTTCTACACTATTCATAATATTTTCCTTTTGTTTTATGTTATGTTTAATAGATACCTCTTTTAAAATAATAGTCAAATAAATAAATACTTTTATTTTAAATATATTTCATTATCTGGATTAAAGGGCTATGTAAGCCCCTTATTTAATCAAGCCAATATAAAACACTCTCAATGTCTTTTTTCTTTAATGTCTTATACATGTTATCGAGTAAACAGTAATAAACAGCGGAATACGTATTACTCAAAGCCTCTATATCTCCATACTTATTACTCATATCACTATTAAAGCAAAGGTTAACAGCATATTTTAATACAGCTTTATTTATCCTGTTATCTTCCAGTTGATTATAAGTAAACAACAACTTACTACCCTCAAATGAAAAGAATGGAACACGATCAATCTGTGGATAATCCTTGTTTGATACATATTCAGGCATCATTAATGTTTTACTATGTTCATAACCTTCTACGTTCTCTTTTGCGAACTCTTCGAAATCACTTCTCACTACGTTCATGTATTCCATATATCACCTCTTATTTTCTATTAAAGAAACTATTTTCTTCATTAACGATACCAAGACGGCGCTCAATCATCATCATTGATAAACATAAATCAGCTTCCAACAAAACCTTTTCGTAATGTTCCTTGCTCTCACACTTGCGTCTATCAATAAGTAGCCTGTTTATTTTTGGGACTTCTGCTAAACATTTAGCGAAAAGCTCTGGTGAATGTTCATGAAATGGTGCTGACATCATACATTCTAAAGTTATATAGTTATTTCCCATGTTGCTTGTTTGAAAATCTACAGGTCTAAACTTCTTTCTCATTTTATTTTCCTCTTTTTGTTTATTTATTTAAGTTAACACTATGACAAAAGCATAAATCAAATATTTTTATTAAGCGGCTTTAATCATGTTTTTATTATTCCAAATCATCAGCAAATCCTTAGCTTTTACTGCTTCATATCCGTTGTTCGTTTTCTTCCTTCTTCCCGCTGTATAGGTAATGTCAAAACGCAATACAGAAGCATCAGAAGCGTTTTCTTCAAAGAAGCTATCATTTGCCTCTCTGTTGGCTAACCACACAACACAGCCCCGCTCCTGAAGCTGGCGACACCATTTGATTAGGGCTTTATGGTCTTCATCAGTGAACGCATGGCCATAATCGGCGTAGCTATCCCTGTATGGTGGATCACAGTAGACAAAAGCCCCTGCTGGAACATCGAGATCAGCATATGAACCACAATGGATAGACGTTGCCTGTAAAGTTCTGTGCCACTCGTTCAGGAGTGAGTAATCAAACAGGCCGTTCTTATGGTTAAGCAACCCTGCGCCTGTTCCATAGCGGCCTGTCTTCTTGTTTACTTGCCATATCCCGTTAAAGCCGGTGCTCATCAAAAACAGGAGTAAGGCCGATGCCCGGACACTACCAATCTGTTCTTTCCAATACTGTTCTCTACGCTGATAGAAACGGTAGTTCCTGACTTCGTGAGAGCGTATAGACAGGTAAGCCGCTTCCAGCTCCTGCAGCTCGATACAGAACGCTTCAAAATCGTGTTTGATGGTATTGAGTAGACTTACCAGCTCATGATTAATGTCGTTGATGATGGTAGGGATCTGGTTGTATGTAGACTTAACAGACGCAAAGAGAGCGCCAGCTCCGAAGAACGGCTCTACGTATGCGCTTACGCTGTTCAAATCTGGTAGATGTGGATTGTAGCTGTTGAGTAGCTTAGATTTGCCGCCAGCCCAACGATAAAGGGGCTTTAGGCTTGAAGATGGGGTGTTTTGAATAGATACAGTCATAAACCAACCTCTGATAGTTAGATCAGCCCCATGAATGAGTTCATGGAACAGGCCGGAACCATTCCGGCGGCTGGTTGATACCCATCTATCGAAAGATGGAAGGCTTATAGCCTGAACCTACGTATCAGTTAACTATCAAGCGTATGACTGCTTTTATTTGGTAATTGTCTACAGAACGCTTATGACGATCAACACTTTTTTGAAGAAAATGAAAAATATTTTTCAACTGCTATTGACGGAATGAAGGTAATTGATTACTAAATAATTACGTAAATATTTATACTCAATTTATATTTAATGTGATTTCTGTATTAAATTAATTATCTCTTATAAAAAAGCACTCTTACTGAGTGCTTTTTCTTTTCTGTATTTCATTAATCAGGCTTTGCTCATACCTCATAATATAAGAAAGAAACTTCTCGTTTTCGTCCTTAATTATTATTTCATAAGTAGATTGATATTTGCTGTTTTTCTTTTGGGGATCAGCTCCATTCAAAAGAAGGTGAATATAAAATTTAATGTTATTGATTGAGTAAGCTATTTCTAATGGTAGTCTTCCATTGATTGGGGTATTAACATCTTTGAGTAATCCAACCACTAAACAGAACAAATTATAGTATTGGTGGTTTTCATTTTCTGACTTTGAAAAAATAGACAAAAGACACCAAGATAAAATATTCATATTAGTGTCTAATTGGTGCTTAGTGAGATAATCATAGAATGGTGAAGTTTGATTTCTGTCTATATATGATTTTAATGTATCTAAAGAAAACTCATCCATATTATTTCTCTGCTGATAGTAATACTCTTGACATTGAAGAAGCATTTTGAAGATCAAGTAGTGTTATCTGGTCTGCCGCTTTTCTGCCTTGATTATCTTTTATAGACACATTGCCGCCGACTGATATAAAGAACTTAACAGCCTCTGTATTACCCATGAGAACGGCATAGAACAGAACTGTTTTACCTGCTTTATCCTGCTTGTTAATGTCAAAGTATTTGGTAAGCATTCTTGCTACTTCATAGCTCTTATATTGTTTTGTAAGTAGAACAACATGAAAAATATTGGCTACTTCATCAATATAAAAATCTTCTTCAAGAACGCGGTTTTCAGTAATAAATTTTTCAATTTCAATTGTGTTTTTGGTTTTTAATATGTCTGTTAATGCTTTCATGGTTTTTTCCTTTTCAATTGGGTGATAATTATAAATTAAAATAAAAACAAAATATGTCAATGCCAGAAAAGAAAAAACCCGCCAGAAGCGGGTTAAACTAAAGAGGTAGTCCGGTTATTTTTTCACGCTACTTGTAGTATCTGCTTTTTTTGTTCAAGTGCGTTCCTGATCATTTCTTTAAGCTTATTCATAAAGCTTTGGTATTCTTCTTTATCTGCGGGCTTGATTTTGAAATCGTGGCGCTCTCCATTCTTATTTTTAATGAATGGACTACAACCTAACTTAATAAGTGCTTTAACCATTTCAATATCGGATGTTTTAAACAATGCTGTTTCACCATCATTATTCAGATGGTTTATATTTGCTCCTTGTGAAACGAGAAATTTTACAACATCAATATTTTTATTGTAAAAAATAGCTGTTTCACCTTTTTTATTAGTTAGGTTAACATCAGCACCATTAGCGATTAAAGCCTTTGCTACTTCAACGTTAACAGCTAACGCTAAAGGAAAAACACTACCAAATGAACCGTTAACATCAGCGCCAGCATTAACTAACGTTTCTATATCTTCTGCTGTTTCAGCGAACAGCAATTCTCTTTTAATATCTAAATCAAGCATAAACCACCTCTTATAGTTTAAATTATTTATAATAAATATATATACTATTTTTTTAATAAAATCAAATTTTACATATCCACATTTAAGATATTCGGAGTATTTATTTTATTGTGGTTGGATAAAATAAAATTGATTATTTTTGAAAATGAGTGTATATTGAAGATCTATTCATAATGTGTTTTCTATTTTGGAAAACGACTATTTAATAAAGTTTAAGGGGCTGCTTTCGCAACCCCTTTTTTTTATGCTCTATCGAAGTAGGCTGAATAGTCCTCTTCAAGCTGGGATGAAGCTTCAAGTATTTTGTTGATATTGAACTCATTATCAGCGTTATTCTGATTGAGGATCTCCGTTTGCCCTTCGGTCTTCTCACCGCTGGCAATCATCCTGCTATTTTTGCTGTTAATCATATCAGAACGAAGCTCATCAATCGGTTTCAATGTTAAGCGAACATTTCTTGTAGTAGATAAGCCTAACTCTTCCTTTTTCTTCCCTGTAAATTTTGCGTCATGCTCAACCATACCAAGTTTTTCAAGAGATTGGCAAAGTTCATGGAAATCAAGTTGAGCATGTTGTTTTAAATGCTTAATACCCATCGAATTTAATACAATCGTTCCTTCAAAATCATCAGGGTTATCCATGATTCTGTTTACTTTTACTTCTGCCAGAACAGAACCGCGATGAGTAGCATTATTTGTAAGCGCCTGAGCCATTTTCTTTTGTGTTCTATCTAAAGTCTCATACTGATCTTCTGACTGTTCAGCATAAGCAAACTTGCTCCAACAAATCATACCTTTGTTAGCATTAATCCACTCATATAATGTTTCAAGATGAGAAATGTATTTATAATCAGCATAATCAATTTCATCGTTAACATCTTGCGCATATTTATTTTTATAAATAGTAATAGCGTCATGAGTTAACATAGAACTTTCTTTGCCTAAAATTGGCTCCATCATTTCAGCACCAAGCATTACTAATGCTAATGTATGCGCTGAACGACGATATTTTTTAAAATACCTTAACTCTTCTGTTGTTAATAATTGAGACTCAAAATCTTCAAGCTTTTCTTCAAGCTCGTCAGCATTATTGATAATATATTGAATGATTTCATCGTAAATATTACCATAGTTGACAGCAAGTTTTGACATCCACTCATTAACTTTACCACCATCATTTTTATCAGGGTAAAAGATGTGAAGGTCTGGATCATTGATATTGATTTCAATAAGACGAGTAAGAATAGCTGTTTCTTTTCCATCACCTCTTACACCATCTTTTAACGGTGTATTTGAGGTAGTAAAGAACATACCGTTCCAGACGTTAGGCTGTTTAAACGTTTTTTCAGTATCATAAATAACTCTACCGCCGCCGTTGGTAAGGCGCATTATCCTTTTTGATAACTCATTCATCCTGAGAAGTTCGTCAATCTCATCAAGGAAAACAGGGCCGTGGTTGTAAGCAGTTGCGAAGTTCTCTACACCTGCTTCCGTACTGACACCTTCTATAACCATTTTACCCTTAGAAGGAGAACCCTCAATAGAGGCGCATATACGAAGCGTGGTAGATTTTCCTTTCTCACCTTCACCAACATAGTTAACTATCGGGCAAAACTCATCTGAGATACAGATACGGCCTTTAGTGTATGCCGCGAACGTGCCAGCCAAGAAGATACGAACCGCTGGAGACTGTTTGATTATCTCTCTAAGAACCTGCTTCTGGATTTCAGGATCACCCATCTTTTCACTTTGGGTAGCTACCTTTCCAACATACAGATCATGCTTAGAACGGATGTGTAGCTCTGGAGTCACCCATCCCCTTTGTGTGTAGCCCGTCATACGCTTTATGAACGCCGGATAGATTTTACCGTTAGGTCTTACATGTGGCTCATACCCGGCTTGTGCCGCCTCCATAAAGGCTTTATAAACGTCTGAACGGTCGGAACCCGCCGGAGGTGTCCAGTCATTAGCGGTTAAGCGAGATTTAGAGCTGGTAAACTCTGCTCGTTCGGATGAAGAGAGCGCGATCTCATTTATTTCTAAATCGTTATTCAGGAAGCGAACGCCAGTATATCCAGTGTTAGTCTCTGCTGTTTTAACGCCAGAACTCTGTTTAGCTGTAGAAAGCTTGAGGTATGGTATAGCAAAGAAGTTATGTATTTTCTTCCAGTATGGTTGTCCGTCCTTCGGATATATTCTTTTGAAAAAACCATTAGGATGTATAGCGTAGTTTCTTGAAGCGTAAAAAGCTTCCTCTGTAATACGCGCATCATATAAACTAGCATCTTCAAAAACATCATGCTCTGGAGGGGTTAAAGTCAGATCATCAGATGATTGATTTTCTGTTTCATCTTCATCTAATGTTAAATCCATATTATCAAGAAGCTTTTCAGCCTCTAATTCTGTTTTTTCACTATTCATAATCTCACCTATTATAATAATATTTTTATGTATGTATTTTTGGTGTGTTATCACACTCTTTTACCGTTATACCATTTTTTCTAGAAAATTCAATACTTAACTCACTAAAATGTATATTACATAGATAAGTGTGTGTTTTTAACGAGTATTTGACTAATCCAATTATCGATCATTTGAATATGGTATTTTTTGTTTATACTATCCATCTTTCTTGCGTCGTCTTTTAGTTCTCTAATAACATCTTTAATTATTACTTGCTGTAAATCTCTTTCATGAAAAGCGTTAGAAACTAAAACATTCAATCTACACATGATAGCTTCTTTAAAGAAATAATAAATAAAACTGTCATATGGTGATTCAGGTCTAACAAATTTAAAATCTCTTATATCTTTAGCAAAGTAATCAACAAAAGAAACAATGCTTTCTGATATTAAATCTTCTTTCCCATAAATCCAAAAACTGTTATTACCTTTTTCTATTACTAAGTTTTCATTAAGATGATAGCGAGTTTTTAATTTTTCAAAAGTTTCATGAGGTCTAATAGCGTTCCAAACGATACCTAAAAGAACTAAATCACTTTCTAATGATAAAGCCTTTTCCTCTCCTGATATTTCAACTTCATTTTCATCCTGAACATCATCAGGTTCATTATCTAATTGCGCTTTTTGTCTTAATAAATCACTAACTGATTTTGATAATCCCATAATCTAATCTCCTTGAGGTAAGAAAAACAGGGGGCGTTAACCCCCTCAATGTTTATTTTTTAGTTGGTTTATTTTTATTGCTGTTATCAGCTTTATTCTTTTTTTCTATATCTTTTCTTATTGCTTCTTCTAAAGCTTGCTTATCAATTTTAAGCTGTTCATTTTCTGATTTTAATGTTGAGTTTTCTTTCTTCTCTTCATCATAATCAGTTTTAAGTTGTTCATTTTCTGCCTTAAGTTTATTGTAAGAGTCAATATGTTGGTTAACTTCTTTAATAAGTTTATCATTGCTTTCAGTAAGAAGTTTAATAGCTTTGTCAGCTTCAATCTTCTCTTCTTTCAAATCTTTTATGGTTTGTTCGAATGAAACTTTCTCTTCATCACGTTTTTCAAGCTCTTCTTTGTGCTTACGTTCCATGTCAATAATAGCTTGTTTGGCTTTTGCCAATTCAGTCTCAAGCTGTTCTTTATCGAATTTGAAACCATCCCTTTCTTCTGTGATACTTACAACGGCATCTTTAAGATTGGTAATCTCGCTATTTAATCCGCTAACGATAGAAGCCTGTTGAGTTTTAAGCGTTTCAATCTCGTTTTCATGCTCAATATTAAGCTTTTTAATAGCGTTTTCATGAGTGGTTTCCAACAACTCAATTTCATTTGTGTGTTCAAGATCTTGTTGAAGTAGTTGTTGATTGAGGCTTTCAACGACTTCTCTATGTTTTTCAAGGGTAGCTGTATGAGTCTGTTCTAACTCATCGTATTCTTTACCAAGATTTTCATATTCAAGTTCCGCATTACCTAACTTAGCTTCTGTTTCAATAAGCTTAGAACTTGTTTCATTGAGTTTATTTTCAAATGTTGTTTTTAATGCGCTTTCTTCTTCAAGTGATTTAATAGACTCAAGAAGTTTTTCTTCTGTATTTTCTAACTTTTCAGTAAGCTGTCTATTAAGCTCTTGTTCCTGATGAAGAGCAACAACGGTTGTTTTAGCTTTTTCAAAAGCTTCAACTTCATTTTTTTCCTTAATGGCTTTAGCAAGGAATTCAGCGGAAAGCTCTTTTTTAGTTTTAATAACTTCATCTAACAGCTTCAATTCAGCAACAAGGCTTGCGTCCTTAGCACTATTAGGATCAAAGTTAATATCTATTTCAGCTTTTCTGTTAGCTTTATTCTCTTCTACTGTCTTATCATAAAGCTCCTGCCATTTACTAACATCTTCATTTTCAACACGAAGTTTAGCTTCTGCTTTATCATCGTCTTTGTTTTCGTTTTTAAGATAGATATTATCAATGGTAGGCAAGTGAGCTTCACGTAAGCCCTCGTTAATCCATTCGAGTTCTATTTTTCTGATAAAATCTTTATCTAATGACGTTGCCTGAGTAATGTATCTATTACCAGAGTCATCTGTTTTATCAATGATTTTATTTAAATCTTTATCGTATACTAACTTTTTATTGTTGATAACATGATGATGACGCCACAACTGAAGATGTGGAGCAATATCTTGATCTAAATGATTACCCCACGCAAAAACAGCCCTATCACCATCAATAGGAACGTAGGTCATACCTGCTGGGCCATTGTCTTTTATTGCGAGGTATTTAGGATGAGACATTCTTTCAATGATTATTTTTCTTGCTCTCGGCATATCTTTAGGAGCAAAAATACTCATATCTATTTGACAATAATCCCATTCGGTTTCTGATTGTTGGATATTACCAATAAGACTATTTTTTACTTTAAGCCTTGCTTCATCACCAACTTTAACTTTATTATCTAAAAGATATTGCTTTGAAAACATACCGTGATCGAAATGTTTTTCATGGCTACGTTCTTGTTTTTCAGGATCGTCAGCAATAGGCGCTTCATAACCTTCCAGCTCACGTATTAACTCAAGACCGTTTTCTTCATGAACCCACTTTTGAGCTATAGGATCATAAAAATCAGCACCTTCTAAAGTTTCTACTGTAGGGCTGGTTTTTCCACCTTTTATACCCTGACTTATTCTCATTTGTTCGTGGGATTTTTTACCCCATTGTATAATACTCATAATGTATCTCCCTTTATATTTTGTTTTAGATTTTATTAAGCCCTTTAATTGTGATTAGGCTATAAAGAGATAATACCCTAATCCTAACTTAAAGTTAATACATGCTTCTACCGTTCATCCCCTTTATATACACCTTTCATCATGATTTCTTTTTCTTAGTAAAATGAATAGATTTATTTTCTCTGATCAACTCATCTGCTTTTAAATCAGCAAGAGCAAGAATAGTATTTGATAAGGCATCATGAGAAAGAAGCTTAAACTTCTCTTCCAGAGCTTTAGGGACACGGAAACCAATTAAGCGGGGTTCATCTTCCGCTACTACTTTAAAGTCGCAACGAACGTATGACGTAGTGAACGACTGGAGTTCTCCCAAGTCTTCCTCTCGATGCGCCCAGTATGTGCCAGCATTTGGATCGGAAAAGGCCGTTTCCAGAGACAATTTTTCGAAAGTCTCCATATCATCAAGCCATCCTGCAGGTTTTTTAGGTTTTTCTTTTTTGTGGTCTGTCATGCTGAAACTCCATCAGATTTCACGAGAAACGATATATATTAGTATATATTAATATATATTAACTCTTATTGCGTCGAGCCTCAACACCGGCTTTGATTTTCTGGCCTACTGCTTCCATCAACAACTCAAACTCTTTACGGGCATCAGATACCAGCGGTAAGCCTGTCTTATCTTCAAAGATGGTGACGCCGTTGTTGTATGAACGAGGATAGGCCACACGCTTTTTGATAAATGGCAAATCATAGTCATGGCCTGCTGCTTTGTGCTCTTCCTGTAGCTTGATTAGCAGGTCGAGCTGTTCACGGTTTTGAACCTCAACACGGTTAGGAACAACGATAAAATCATTGTCTGTTTTGCCCTGCTCACGTAGTTCCTGAACGCTCTTGAGCGTAGCACTGTATGAGCTGGCATCTAACACTGTTGGTAAGATGATGAACGGCGCAAGCTGACCATCACCGCCAGAGTGAACACCCGGACTGTGATCGAAGATAAATACATCAACATCTTTAGACGTTGGCTTACGTGCCACTTCAAAAGAAAGATTAGTTCCGGCTTTCTCCGCGATGCTGGAGAACAGGAGGCTACCACCTTGAGGATCGAGGTCTAACAACGTTGTCTTTTTGCCGTTATGACCAAACCAAGAAGAGATAGAGATCGCGAATAGAGTCTTCCCAACCCCCCCTTTTTTATTGTAAATCGAGATAGCAAGCATACACCTACTCCTTTTGTCATGTTTTACAGTAACTTAAATGTAGTTAGCCGATTGACTAACCATCAATATATATTAATATATATTAGTATATACTACATTTCAACATAAAAAACGCGAGGTAAAAACATGAGTAAAGATAACGATTTAAATGATTTTGAACAGGCTTTCAATATGGAAGCGGCAATGCCTGATTTCCCTGATTATGAGATTGTGGCCGACAACGTAGCCCCAGCTGCAGCTCCGGTTAAGAAGCCAGAACCTGAACCAGAAGTTAACCTTGAGCATGACATGATGGAAGTCAAAAGTCGTATAGATAGCTTCAAGGATGTGCTCAACATCGGTGACAAGTTCGGTATGAGTGATGAGCAAAGGAAGATGATTAAGAACCAGCTTTCAGAACTGGAACTCACTTACGTTAAGCTACAGAAGACACTTAACCTTGAAGAGCCAGCTCCTACCGCTTCCCTGATAGAGAAGAAACCAGAAGAGGCCAAACCAACCGTTCCGGCTGCTGTTGTCTCTGCTGCTGATAGCATACCAGCTCAAGACCTCACTGATCTGGACAAGTTTACTCAGATGAAGAATGAAGAGGCTAAACAGCCTTTTAAGGCAAAGAGTCTTAAAGAACGTATCAAGTCTGTTCGTTCAACCATCAATGAAGAAGAAGGGGAGATCCAGAAGGATAACAGACCTCAGTATGTGAAAGACTTTGAAAAAAATCTCATGCCTGAAACTGAATTGAATGTTAAAACCAACGGCAGAAGCCGCTATTTAACCAATGATGAATTAAAAAATCTTTTTGGTGATAACTATCTTCATTCAAGAGATAACATAGAAGAGGGAAAACTTACTTCAAGGACTCACTATTTTGGTGATGGTCTTTTAATTAAAGAAACAGAAGACGCTATAGCAATACGTGGTAGACGTAAAGCTAACGATATTGCTGTTGACTTGATTGATGTGGCTAAACAAAAAGGATGGAATAGTATTGTTTTAACGAAGGGTAATCCTGTCTTTATGGAACAAGCTTATATAAGTGCTATAAAAAATGGTATCAGGGTTGAAGCTACTTCTCTTAAACAAGAAGAAGATTTCCAGATGATACACAAAGCATATGATTTAGATCGCTACATGAAGTTTGGCGAACCAAAAAAAGAAGAGATTAAAAAGGAAGAGTTTATGCCGGAGTATCAAGTTAAACGTGGTAGAAGTTTAAAAATGTAAAAAGGGGCGAAAGCCCCCTTTCTTTTGGCAACAAAAAACCCGCCGTAGCGGGTCAACAACAAGAGAGTAAAATTTTCTTAGTGAACCAATCCAACCATGTAAGTAAACATAGAGAACGTGAACACTACAGCTAAACCGAAAACAGAGATTGCCGGAGCACCCAAGAAAAAGCTAAGTGGGTAAAGAGCAATATCAGTTGTTTTAGCTCTGATTTTATTGATTAAGCCAGCTACTGGTAAAAGAACTACTTTAACAGATAAAAACATCATTACTAAACCAACAATAAAAGCTGGAATGTAGTTGAACGTGCTAAGTAATGTCATCATTTTAAAACCCTCTCTCGTTGTTTGTTGATTAAATAATATCGTACAGTTTTATGGAATTCAAATTATTTTTTAAGTATTTTTTAAAAGGTGGTTTCCACCTTTTATTTATTTCTCTCTTGTTCTTCTTTAGTCTCAAGATAAGCAATTATGGGTTTATCTTCACTGTTTGTTGTAGCTCTAACATCATAAAATGGATTGGGTAAAATGTTATCTATACCTTTTAAAGCATTAAGCTTGTTATCAACCGTCGCGTATTTTAAACAATATGCTCTTACTACACATCTAAAGTAAACAGCAAAAGATAAGAAAACACCTGAACCAAATGACATGAATGATAAAATCTTTGCGGTTGTATCAATTCCGGTATAGATTTTATATCCACCCATTATAGCAACACCCAGCATAAAAACAAAAATCACTAAAGAAGCTATAGAAAAGTTTGTATAGTTTTTTTGCCTTAGATTTTCATCAGCATTCTTTAAACCATACAGCTCTTCATAAGATAGTTTCCTATCGTTATTTCCTTTAAGCTTATTAAAAAGCTCTATATTGGAACGAGCTGTTTCTATAGGGACTTTAACTGTATTAGATGCCGAGTTATATAAATTATTCATAATCTTTTTTGGATTAACAGTAGTGTATGACTTCAAAACATTTTTAGCAGTGTTTTTTACTTTATCTTCAAATTCTTTATTTTTCATAAATATCTCCTTTTGTGTATGTATATAAATTAATTAACACATAAAATAAACACGTCAATAGAATTGATAAAAAAAAGGTAGCGGCTCGCTACCTTTTAGTTAGTTTCAGATAAAAGGATTACTTATTCCTTCGGGTTTAAGTCTTTTATAGACTGACCATGATTTCCTTTATCTTCTGGCGTGTTATTGCTTGGCTCTTGATTACTACCTTTGCCAATATTACCTTCATTGCCGCTATTAGGTTCAATGTCTTTGTTCTTATCATGTCTTCTTGCTATATTTGACATAGAGCTTGCTGTTGCTTGCCCTGCTCTTTCAAGAGTAGTAGTAGTATTACTTTTAGCACTATTAAGAGCTTCTTCTGAACCACCCATTACTTTACCGCTCAATGAAGTTCCTCTTGCGCCTATCCATTCTAAAACAGTATCTGGAAGAGTAGACATAACTCTTGTAGCGTTCATCGTATTATTTAAGTTTAAACACATATAAACAGCTATCATTGCTATTGAGTAAGTGATACCCAACCAACCAGAGTCAACAAAACTTGTAGCTATCAAGAACGTTGCGTTTATAAGAGCTGCACCCGCACACATCATTACGAACGAGGCAACAAAACCAAAGATTGCTAAAGATGGTTTAAGTGTTAATACCAGTGTAAGCATGTAGCCCTGTCCTTGTTTACCTACAACGTCATCAGCATCCGGCGCTAAGTGAGCCAGAACCCACATAGGAGAGGCTACATAAGCTTCTATACACGTAGCCATGTATGACAACACAATACCCATCCAGATGAGATACGGTATCATTGGTATGACGTAAGCAAGCATAGTGCCGTTTATGAAACCAATAATCATCAAGAACGAGAAGAATGGCCCGATTATAGTTCCGGCTGCTATCAACACATCTGATAGTTTTGGTATCAATGCTAACAATGAAACAGAGCTTGCGCCTATCCCCATTGCCGCTACGCCGTTGAGAACGTGATTACCTACGTTTACTTGCTGTGTGATAGATAGCAATTGATCTACTTTACCATCGCCCATGAAAATACCACCGTTTGAGTTTGCTCCTCTCAATAAACTTGTAAATAATGAACTGTCTTCACCCGCTACGTTAGTAGCATCAGCGTTAAGATTATCAGAGCGATCAACAATTTTTTTAACTTTATTAAAACGAGCACCAAATCTATCTGCAAGATAATTTAAACGCTCTGCGGCTTGACCGGAGGATGCCGGAATGCTATTCATTGCTGCGTTAGTTCCGTTTATAGACTGAACGATTTTCATGTAATAAGCACCGAAGAAAGCCCAACCTTTTTCTGTTATATCAGCAATGGAATCAACTTTAATTGCTTGAGCCATAGCTAATTTTCCGGCCTCATTCATTGATTTTTTATAAGCTGTCGTCATTTCTTCAATTTTATCATTAACAGGTTTAGGATTTGCTGGATCAGCATTAACTAAAGTATCTGAGTAAGCAATAGCATCTAAAACCATTTTGTTGAGTGCTTTAGCCTGAGCTTGCTGAACCGCATTTTGAATTGACGAAACATCAACTAAAGGCTTATATCCAGATCCAGAAGCAAGAGCCTTTTGTTGTTCACCAGAGTTTGATACATCTAATCTAAGAAAACCGCACATTTGAGATTTATCACCCGTATTCCAGTCATCTTTTAAACCGCCGAAGTTATAACCAATTACTCTTTTTCCATCACTTTTTGCTTCAAAGTTCTGAACGCTGAAATATTGGACATTACCTTTAAAGTATTTAGATGATTGAGCTAATTCTCTTGCGGTCTCTTCATTATATATTTGAACACACGCAGCACCTAATAGCGTATCTTTAGCAAGTTTCCTTATCTCAAGATTAGAGCTGACACTTGAATAATCAAAGAATATAGTTATACACGCGATAGCGAGAGGTATCATTGTTGCTGCTAAACCAACTCCTGCTTTTATAAATGAGTAAATAACCATGTGAATCGCACAAAAACCAGTTGGCGTTGGAAGAAGCATAGCCGTTCCTAAAGCTGTTCGGATGGGAAGCCACATTGAAGACCATTTCTTACCTAACATCTCTCCATCATGAGCTGTAGCCATCGTGCCAGCAATCAATGTATATGCTGCCAAAATACCCCCCAACACTAAAAGAAAATGAAGAAATAAAGCCATTATTCCTGAGAATACGCCTAAAGCTTCTGGATTAAGATATTTGTCTACAAAGTTATTCATAAACCAATCTGTTGATAATGGAGTTAACCAATCCATAGTGTCGGCACTCGCATTTGTCGCATACAATAGCATTGCCATTATAAGCAATATTTTTTTAATCATAAAATATCTCCATGTAATTTATATAAAAGTTTTTTCCTGATGTTTTTATTATTTTTATTAAACGCCATTATTTAATAGATAATATATTTTAAAAGATTGTCAATAGGTAGCGGTTTGCTTGACAATATTAAATTTAAATTATATTTAATTATATATATAGAAAGGAGGTGTTAAAAAATGGGTAATACAAAAGAATACGTGATTCATCCGTTTGTTGCGGGTGAATGTTCGATTGATAAGTTTGAGTCAGAAGAAATAGCAGTAATTGATATAATAACAAGAGAAGAGATAGTGTATTGCGATCCGGGCTGTTATTTGATTAGTAGATCGCTATTAAACACATTAATAGAAAGTAATGTTGATTGCGTTAACATCATTAAGCATGAAGATTTAAAAATAAAGTTTAGTGTTAAACACAACATGGAACATCCCAATAAAACAATACCAAAATGGTATAGATTGATTCCGTTTAGTAAAGGAGAAGAAAGGAAAGAAATATATTTAAATGAAAGTAATAATCTTATCGTAAATGAAAGAATACTCAACTTATTAAAAAGACATAGAGTTAAAAGGTTAAAAATAGAAGAGTATGAAGATGAACATGAAGCAAAGATAATAGAAGAAGAAAAGGCTAAACCAGTATTCATAACAGATAAAAATAACACAATGAAGCAAGTCATCATATTTATTGTGGTAATAGCTGTTATCGCTTATTGGTTCTTTAACTAAATGGAGAAAACAATGAGTGAAACGAACTGGTTAGAAATAGAGAGTAAAAATCATATAAAAGTGATTAATGATACAAAAATAAATAAACAGGATGAAAAGATAGCTATACGTGTTGAGCGTAGTTTATTACGAAAGATAAAAGCTATAAGCATGGGTAGCATTTCATATGCTGTTTGCTCATTAGCTGATTACGCTCTAAATGATGTGATAAAGAATAAAAAACATCTTGTTCTCAAGAGAGAGAAAACAGGTAATGTGTCTTATCAGTTGAGAGATTATGTTGATAGCGACACCAATCATATATCTATCACTTGTGAGCGTAGCGACATAAGCACAGATCTCACCAGAACAACAATTTGGGCATATGAAAACTTTATACAGAGGATAAAGGAAAATACAAACTCATACTATACGATAGCCGTCATTGGTCTTGTTAAGTATGGAATTGATTTGCTTGATAGCAAAAACAAAACATTGATGATTACCAAAAAGGAGAAACAATATGAAATCATGTGATACGAATAAAAAACTACTACTGGATCTTTTGGCGTTTATAGCTTTTGATATGCTGGATGAAAAATACAACAACAATAAGTTAATCATAACAAACAGAGCAAAAAAATATTTAGATAATAACTATAGTGGTAGATTTGATTACATCATGAATTTAAAGCCTGAAGTTATCGCTTCAACATTCATGAAAGAGGGTGTAGAAGGTCATATCTTCGCTTACAGTGATAAAGATGAAGATATTGAGGATTTATTTGATTATGTTGTAAGGGATAAGTTAAGGGCTTATATAGATAACACAAAATACAATCAGGAAGAGCTAACAAAAGAAATAGAGCTGTTAGCTAAAGAGTTTCACAATGGATATATGAAGAACTATTCATTTTTAAACCAAATATTATTGTATGTATGTGGTTGTTATAAAATAAAACCTCGCCTTGAAAAACCTATCATGATTGCTTTATAAAACATTTTGTTATTTAAAATGCTGTATGTTAGATTACCCCTTTACTGTATGGTTAAGGGGTTTAACATGAGCGATCTTTCTCACTTATCAAACATACGTTCTCTGCGTAAAATCGCTAATGAAATTGGTGATGAAGAGTTCTTAGTGTTCGCTGAAAAGGTTGAGGCTGTAAAGGAAGAGATCAACAAGCGCATTGAAGAAGAGAAGCAGAAACAGCTACTGGTTGAAGACAAGCTTAAAGCTACTACTGAACTACTCCAGTCTGAAGGCTTTGAAGTGAGCTTAGACAGCGTGAGAGCTTTCCTGTTAGGCCAAATCGAGCTTCCTGCGGCATCGGCTAAGGGTAAAGGTGCTAAGGGCGTTAAACGTGGTTCTGTTGAGCCTAAGTATGCTTATACAGACAGTGAAGGGCAAGAACAGACATGGACAGGTCGTGGACGTATGCCGTTAGCACTGAAAGCAATGATCGATGGCGGTAAGGAGCTGGAAAGCTTCCTGATCAAAAAAGACTAATAACAACCGTCAACACCAGAGAAAGACCAAGCCCCTTAACAGGGGCTTTTATTTGGATTTGTTTATTCAATCTTTTTTAACATAGTGTATTTATTCAATCTTTTATAATATTGCTCTGAGAAAACAAACATCATAAGATCGAACAATGTAATAACTCCCAACATATTACATATACCTTTTCCAACATCAGGTTCTATATGACTATTGATAGATACTGCTATCGCTACCATAACCATTGTAAAAATCCTTAATACATTAAAATGCCTAATTAAACTTCTGTATAACTGTAATTTATTCACCATGTATCACCTCTCTTTTTATTTCTTTGTTTATTTTGTAAGACTCATATAACAGCTTTAACGAAACCAGATTAAAAATAATACCTATCACACCATATCTTGATATGTCTGTTGTCTCGAAAAACAGATAAAATGAGTATCCTGTAAATGCCATTGCTACAACTATATAAAACCATGCTTCTAAAACTTTATTTTTCATAATACACCTCTTTATTTATCGTAAAAGTAAACTGTGATTGGTTTGTCTGAATATCCATCTTCACCATTGGCGCAAGCCGATGTTGTAGTAGCCATATTTAGCTCTAAACCATTTTCTATATTTTTAACTTCTGTAGATCCAACAACTATTTTAAAATAACTTGCTCCGGCCTGTGAAACGAACTTAGGGCAAGCATCTACAGATACGTTCTCAAACCCAATATAAAAGCTTCCATCGTAATAAGGTTCTATTAAGACGTTTGCGCCCCAACTATCCCAAATCAGATTATCATCAACTATATCTTCTGGAACTATCTTAGACTTGATTACTGCGTCTACTGATAAACCTGTAAAGTCAGCTTGTCCGGCGTATAGGTTTTTAATGCCAGCGTTTAACGTGCCTAATATTTTTATATCACTGTCAATTTTTTGGCCTGAGCTTACTTTAGGGTAAACCATGAACACCGCTACTATGATTGCTGCTATAACACCAAAAACCAACAACAACTCTAACAATGAAAATCCTTTCTTTCTTTTCTTACTTAATATGTGTGTCATAAATAACCTTCCTTTTTAAATGATGGATGTAAACATAACAGTTGAGCTTTCTTGTGATGCGCAAGCGGCTGTAGCTTTGGTTATGTCTATTCCATATCCCTCTTCTAAGTTCTTAACATCAGTGCTCCCGTTGTCGTTGTATACGGTGATACTCACAAAATTACCTGAAACCGCTGTAATGAGTTTTGCGCAAGCATCAGGGGGAACAGCATCATACATAATGTTGTATTTGCCGTGATTGCCGCTGTATTCAACGCTTACATTGCCTTTCCACTCGTTCACTAACTTACCATCCAAGATCATGTTGTCAGGGGCGTTCTTAGACGCAATGAAGCTATCAGTATTCAATGCTGAGATCTTAGCTCTGCCGCCGTAGAGTGATTTCACTCCAGCCTGAATAGCTGTTATGTTTCTGCTCTCTTTATCTATCTTTTGTGAAGCCTGAACTTTTGGAAAAACTATAAAAGCGGCTATTATTATTCCTGCGATAACACCTAACGTTAAAAGCAATTCTAATAGTGAAAACCCTTTCTTACTTTTCCTGTATTTTAATAATCTAAAACTATTTATCATAATCATTCTCCTTTGTTGTTTTGTTTTCTGCTTTGTTTATAGAATTTCCTATATTGTTATTACTTCCCCTTTTTTGAAAGTCAATTCCATCATTAAAACCTTCAGAGTATCCTTTGATTATTAAATCCAGTTCTTTTTTATTCCTTTTATTTTTTATTAACTTAAATGAGTTATAAGTTAGGTATGTAATTACTTCCAATAACAATATAACCAACAGCGTATAAAAAACAGCTTCGATACTGCTTATTTTATTAAGCAGGGCGTTCAACATAGGATTTATATCTGACATTATCAATGTGCCTGCTATGAACACTATAACTCCATAACATATTAACTTTCTATACATTACCTTTTGTAATACGTCTTCTTTAATATTCCTAATTCCATTCTTCATATACTACCTCTCTTTTTGTTTGTTTTGATTTTCATAAATCACACCACCTTCCTTGAGAAACTCATCAATAAAATCTGACCATGTTTCTATTTCTTTTTCTCTTGTTTCCGTTCCCATACTCACCTCTCTTTTGTTAAATACTCCAATATATATCTGCTTTAAAACTATCTGCTGGTTCGTTCACATAAGCCTTAAACGGTATAACAGCAAGGGCTTGATTGATGTAGCCAGATCTTTGATATGAGGCTCTTATTTGATTGAAACCATGCTTAATGTGGGCTGGTATAATCTTTCGTGCTTCAAGCCTGTCTATCAATGCTATTATTGATACTAATCTGTTATCCTTTATTAAAAATGCGCTTGATATAAACTCACTTCCGTTATGTAAACCTAATCTTTTTAAATCTCTTATTATGTCTTTTTTCATTTATACCCCCTCAGATACATATTACCCAAATAAAATACTCATTGTTATAAGTGCGCCAAGCATTGGTATTAGTCCATAGATAGAAGCCGGAGGAATAAAAAATGCCATACCCATCATAATCACACCTGCTATAAATTTTTTACCATCTGTCTTTAACAATTTATGGATAACACCCATTATTATCGGTATTAATCCTGACATTGTTATTACCATGCCTGTAAATATAATAAAAAAAATATTCACCCCCATATCAGTCATGCTAATTTCCTCTATGAGTTTTTCAGGAAGCAATAAAAGTGTTGAAAAGGAAACTGAACTTATAAACAATCCCAATATCACACGAAATAAATCGTTTTCAATGTATTTTTCTTGAACTTCCTTTAAGTATGTTTTTGTTTTTTTTATCATAATAACTCTCCTTTATTTGTGTATAATCAATTAATACTATATTTAAAATGTTAGTCAAATAAATGTATACTTTTATTTTAAATATCAGATGAGCGGATTAGTTAAACCATTTTTTAAGGTATTATTTTTTTAAATATATTGATCCAGAAATCAATTGGGCCAACAATTATACGATTATTACCTACTGCCAATCTTACACGGTTATATTTAGAAGTTGGAAATGTTAGTATTCTTATAATGGTAGGTGTATTCCTTTGTAATTCTTCTTCTTTTGCTTTGTTTTTACTCAACCAAATAACACCAAGATTAACTCTATCGTCAGACCATTTCTGTATTTTCGTAATTAAACCTAACTTATCAGATTTGATTTTGTTTTTACATAATTCATCTGTATATAAACATTCTTCATCATTCAGTTGTATTCTTTTGCTTTCTAAAGAAAGACTAATAAAATCAATATTGGAATTTTTTATGGCTGAAGCATATTGTTCATCATCAAAATCTAAATCAAGGAAGTATCTATTATTATTTAATATAATTTCATAGTTATTTTCATTAACAACATCATAAGTTATTTGATTGTCATATTTTCTCTCTGATAAAGTTTCCGTAAAAAGAGGTATTAAAAAAATAAGTAAGAACAGAAGAAAAGCTATAACTGTTTTACGTCCTACTTCTGTTTCTTCCCCAGCCTCTGACTCCATTTTGCTTTGTTGAACGTTAATCTTTAAATCCCTCTTAATACCTTTATTTTTAATGTTTTTTTTGTTCTTACTCATAATAAATCTCCTTATAAGGGGTTTCCCCCTTATGCTGCTTGTCTTTCGTTAATAGTTGTCATGAATGCTTTAGCGTGAGCTGAGTAGCCTCTCCAATTGTGGTGTATGTCTGCCCCGGCTTCGATTAGAACGGTCATAACAGCCTCATCACGTCTTATGTAAGCCATTTGAAGAGCTGTAGTGTTGTCTACGTGGGATTTGAAGTTAACTCTTGCTCCAGCCTTTATAAGCAAACTTGCTTTTGATCTGTCTGCTCTGAAAATCGCTGTCATACCAACATTGTTTCTATGATTGACATTAGCCCCTTTGTTTAAAAGAAGATTTGAAGTCATATAATCAGAGAAGAACAACGCTGTATTGCCGTCTTTATCTTTAGCATTTATATTGATGCCAGCATTTATTAAAGCTTCTGCTTTAAGGTAGTCAGCACCAAACAAAGCTGTTTTACCTTCATCGTTTATAAAGTTTAAGTTAATATCAGGATGAGTTATCAATACTCTTTTCACTAAATCAATATCATTGCTGAATAAAAGTTTTTCAATTCTGTTTTCTTTTGTGTTTGTAAATGCTTTTACTTTGTTTAAAATAATACTCATGTTAATCACCTTTTTCCTTTTCTATTGTGTATATTAAATAGATAACATATCTAACCCAATTGTAAATAATAAAGAGAATATATTTTAATAAAACAGGACGGACGGATAACCTATACTACTTTTTTAAAATATTTTCTCAATTAAAGTTGACTTATATATAATAAGTGCTAATTAATATATAAGAGACAAGCAATCTTGTCCTTTATATAAAAGTTTTTATGTTTATGATGCTTCACCTTTCTATGTATGTGTGTGTATGACTAAAGCCCTCTCACCGGGGCTTTTTTCTTTTCTATTATCCTTCCAGTTAAAATAATAATCATTTAAATATAGAGTGTTTTACTTATACCGCTTATCGGATAGTTAAAATAAAAGTATATATTTATTTGACTATTATTTTAAAAGTGTTATTAATTATATATAACAGAAAAACAAAAGGAGATATGTTATGAATACAAACACTTTAAATACAGTTTACAACTCAATGATAAATACTATGAATATGGTTGAGTTTAATTTAGATAACGGATTCACTTTATATCAGAATGATGATTGTGAATATACAGAAATAGGAAGAACATACTATAACGCGAAAGGATTTGCGAAAAGCTACACGATACATGACGATGGTTCTTTCTTTATAATAAAATCAAACAGCAAAGTATGTAAGAAAGTCAAAAATGAACACGTTAAAGACGTTATCTCTTCTCTAATAGATGTTATTAAAAAAGATGGACACTCACTTGAAATGAAACACTAATATTTATAGCCCCTTCGGGGGCTTTTAATGTTTTAGTATATTTATTTTTGATTTTTATTTTAAATATGCTATTAATTGAACTGGTAAATAAATAAAGGTGATTATATGAGTGATATAAAATACAACGTTCAAGATATTTGTAATGAACTTAAAAGTTTAAACATATGGGAAGAGTTTTGTGATTGGGGATATTCTATTTATCCTGATTTGCATAATTCACAACAGGCTTTCATGTATTGCTATGAAGTTTTTAAACTTAACGAGAGTTTCTTTTTGAATGAATGGAAGAGGTAATTATATGAAAAAAACAAAAACGCTATTTGAGCAATTAAAGGATAGGGCTAATCAGCTTTCGGCAGGTGAAGCAATAATAGTGCTTGACGAAATCAATAAAAAAGAAGGGTTTGAAAATGCTGTTATCTTTCTCAACAGTAGAATGAAACATATTAGAGAGGCAATTCTTAAAGACACGTTCACACTACAGGGCTGTAGGAACGTCAATCATGAGCTGGCAAGCGAGCTTATCGCTAGAGTTCAGCAGGAACACCTATCAGCCACTATACAGGCCACAACCAATAATGAAGCTACCACCAGAAAGCGTCTGTAAGACTGAAAGAGAAGAGGACGGGTTTAGTGTTCTCTTCTCTCTGGTTGTTCACTCACTTCATTACCTTGCCAGATTTCACCAACGCTTTAAGTTCAGTCTCTGATAACAGCGCATTGTGAGTAAGAGCTGAGTATACGTTTCCAACCTTCCAGATCTCCGGCTGTTCAGTAGCTTTAAGCACCATCACAGGCTCACAGTCTTCACCTTTTTCATAAACCCATATAGCAGGATGGTTAACGCCGTTCTCGTCCTCATACTCTTGTAAATCAGTATCAAAATGCTTGTTCAGTAGAGTGATCAGTTTCATAGTGGTTTCCAGTTT
>ERZ507072.405-NODE-405-length-30337-cov-17.018691_pt1 | contig 30337 bp, 29 predicted proteins | sample MGYA00512864_ERZ507072 | MGnify/ENA metagenome assembly ERZ507072 | reverse complement strand
AAGCCCTGCACATTTGCTTATCGAAACTTTGTTCAGTTTTCAAAGATCTGTTTCACAAGTCGCTTGTTGCGACTTCTTAATTATATCATCAGCAAGTTATCTTGTCAACAACTTTTTTAAAAGTTGTTTTTGATTCGATTTAACGAAATCAATTTGCCGACCAAATTATTATCGCATCTTTCAAAAGAAATGTCAATAATAATTTTTATTTTGTATTATCACCAGAAGTGACAACTTGATAATCATAACACGTAAAAATCAATGCGTCAACACCTTTTACGAATTTAAAATCAAGCACTCTTCATTAGCAACTCTTTAAGTATACCATGTCAAAATAAAATAGCAAGCACTTTTTTAAATGTTTTTTCCGTCAGCCACTCGACCTTTTTTAGAATTGTACGCTATCTCAATAATCAACCAAACTTTATTTAAATCCGACAAAAAAACGATCATTTATTCCCCGGGAAATATTTTTGACGCAGTTTCAAAACTTCTTGGCAGCATCAACGAATGCTGCTAAAAGTTTCACCTGTTCTTCAGAATCAAACATCATTTCCGGATGCCATTGAACTGCCAGCGCAAACGGATGATTCATCACCTCGATTGCCTCTGGGACTCCGTCTTCCGACTTTCCCTTGATTTCGCATCCTTTTCCCGGCAACCTGACTCCCTGATGATGATAGGAATTGACCATGACGCTGCTTTTTCCGAAGATATCCGCAAAGCGACTCCGCGGTTCAAAATCGACTCGATGCCATCCCTCATTGCGCGGATATCTGCTTCCTGAATGGCTTTCAAACCCTCCTTCATTGACAAGATCCTGGTACAGAGTTCCGCCACAGGCAACGTTGATTATTTGAATTCCTCGACAAATTCCCAAAACAGGTTTCTTTTTTTCAAGCAGAAAATAATTTGCGATCTCGATATCCTGCCTGTCTCTTTTCGGCATGACCCTGCCGCAATATTCTTTAGGAAATTCACCGTAACAAACTGGATCAACGTCATGCCCGCCGGTGATGACGACTCCGTCCAGACAATCCAGAATCGACTTGACGTTTTGAGGATTTTCATACTGCGGAATTATGACCGGTACGGCACCGGCTTTTTCTAATATGTAAACATAGTCTCCGGCAACAAAATTCCAATCTTGCCCAGGAGTTCCCATGTCGGAAACCATCCCGACTTCGTCTTTGTAATCATAGTTGCAGGTAATTCCTATTACTGGTTTTTTCATTTGCTTTTGGGCGGGATATCAGTGATTTTAACCATCGCAAGGATAAACCTCGACCGTTTAACCCGCTCCTCCTTTCTATGATGTGTGTCACCTTTTGCGTTTTTTGGCCTGATTCATCAAAATCAAACATATTTAGATAATTCATCCGTTTAAGGCGAACGGATCAACCCCTTCTTGAATAAAATCAATCTTGTCAGATACCGCAGGCTTTAAATATGACGTCACGGATATCACGATGCTTTTATCTTACACGGATGACGTTGCCGCCGTCTCCGATTGCAGCATAAATGATTGCATATGTCTCTATGCACTCTGCCGAGATTTCCAAACTGACTTTCATCTTTGCCCCCTTTCCTATCATATTTAAATCATACATCCAAACGGCTGATTTGTAATCAGATTACGAATAAGTCGAAAAAAATCATCGCTGACTTGCGCTTTAACCGCTTCGAAAACAAAAAAGACGCTTCCTTGCTTTTGGAAGCGTCCTCGTGCTTGAATCTTTTATTTTTCGATTGTTTTCAATGTAACTAACCTTGATTTTTTCATGTTTAAAGTTCTCCTAACAACTTCAATTTTCTTAGTTCTATAAACCGGGATTTACTTAATGGATCTAGTGGCTATATAAGTTGGTACATTGTGCTCGTGCAGCATACCTGAACCACTTGTATCTTCATATAAATGTGTAAGCACAAATCCTGCTTCCAATTGTCCGCCAATTTGTTCCTCGAGAGTATGCGAGAATGCAATACCCCAATCATTTTTTATGGAATCTTCATAAGCCACGGGATCTTTCAAGGGATTAAAAGGTAATTTATATTTAATATTACATTCGGTTTCATCAAAAATATATCCAAAACCATTATCTAAACCACACAAAAGAATGCCACCTTTCTTTAAAATACGATAACATTCTTTAAAAATTGGTTTTACTTCTTCAACATAACAATTTGATACAGGATGAAATATTATATCAAAGTTTTCGTCTTCGAAAGGTAAGGCTTTACTCATATCAGCTTGGACGACATCAACTTCATAACCTTCTCTGTCAGCTACCAATCTTTCACTATCACATTGTGCAGTAGAATAATCCAATACCGTACAATGAGCTCCTAATGCTGAAAATATTGGGATTTGTTGACCTCCGCCACTTGCTAAACCTAATAATTTCTTTCCTTTTAATTCTCCAAACCATTCATGCGGAACATATTTTGTAGGAGTTAAAAGTACATTCCATTTTCCATTTTTTGCATTATTATATTCTTCGTGTGTTATTGATTTTCCCCATTCCCATCCTGAATCACACCATGAATCAATAGTTTTAGCATTAAAGTTTTGATAGTCCATAATTGCTTACCCTCCATTAAGTACATTAATAAATTCCGATTTGTTTAAGCCTTATGACCGCCGATTTGCTCGTTTCGGTCTTTGGCAGTTGTACCTTCTTCAAGGTTCATTCCTTTTAACACAGCATTCTTGCCAAACTTCCTTTTGATACTCAGCATTGCTTCTTGCATACGCCTTTCTCTTTCTGATTTTTCTTCTTCCTCCGCCGGCTTCTTCCTATGTACCTCGTAATCGGTAAAGAGGTCGAGTTGCTGATATTCATCTTCCTGTTTGACGGAATTTTCATCTACAAGTTTATTCGCTGTAATTGTTATTCTGCGTACAAGCAAATACTCGTCAACTATCCTGTCGTACAAATCCATCACAGAATTGACTATCAGTCAATCTGAAACAATTTGGATTGACTGAACATTCATAATAACATTGTGACCAAAAATGTTTTAGACATTTTGCACACGTCTTTGTGAAGTAGAAAACAATATAAAATTGATAATGTCTGTCATGGGGCATTCAGATGTACAAACCACAATGAACATTTATAATGAAATTCAGGAAACCAAAAAGAAAGAAGCATTTGAAGACCTGAATGATAAAATAAAAATTTCACAGCACCGAAAAAAGGAATGGTAACAATCACCATTCCTTTTCTTTTTAACCCAAATAACCCAACTTTTATTTGAAATGGGTTAAAATTGGGTCATTTTATATTTTTCAGTTAATCAAAAATACCTGAAGCCCTGTATTTACAGGCATCCTATTTTTCGATTGTTTTCATTGTCGGGAACAACAAGACGTCGCGAATCGACTCTGCATTTGTCAACAGCATGACCAAACGGTCGATTCCGATGCCAAGACCGCCTGTCGGAGGCATGCCGTATTCCATTGCCTCGATATAGTCTTCATCGATGCCTTCTGCTTCATCGTTTCCGGCCTTGCGCTCTTCGACCTGGGCTTCAAAACGCTGACGCTGATCGATCGGATCGTTCAATTCCGTGAAAGCATTGGCATATTCGCCGCCGAGAATATAGAGTTCGAAACGATCCGTGAAACGCGGATCATCGGCATTCTTCTTGGCAAGCGGAGAAATTTCGACAGGATGACCATAAACGAACGTCGGATCAACGATCTTGTCTTCGCAGAATTCTTCAAAGAATTCGTTGATGATGTGACCGACTTTCCAGTAGGATTCGTAATGAACGCCATGTTCGTCCGCAATCTTGCGAGCTTCTTCAACGGTCATTTCCTTCCAGAAATCAACGCCGGTATATTCCTTGATCAGGTCAACCATATGTGCGCGCTTGAACGGCTTGTCAAAGTTGACTTCCGTTCCTTGATACGTCACGATGCTGTTGTCGGAAACGACCTTTGCGGCAGCTTTGAAGATGCCTTCGGTTTCATCCATGACGTCCTTGAAGTCGAAATAAGCAGCATATGTTTCGAGCATGGTAAATTCAGGGTTGTGATGCGTATCGATGCCTTCATTACGGAAAACGCGTCCGATTTCATAAACGCGTTCCATTCCGCCGACGATCAGGCGCTTCAAATGAAGTTCAAGCGCGATGCGCAAATAAAGCTCAATATCGAGCGCATTGTGGTGCGTGATGAACGGACGAGCAGAAGCACCGCCGGCCTGTGTATGCAGGACGGGCGTTTCAACTTCAAGGAAGCCGTTTTCGTCAAGATAGCGACGAATTGCCGTCACGATGCGACTGCGATTAACGAAACGATCGTAGCTTTCGCGATTCGTAATCAAATCAAGATAGCGCTGACGATAAATTTGTTCAATGTCTTGCAAACCATGATATTTGTCAGGAAGCGGACGCAACGCCTTCGAAAGGAAAGTAAGCTTTGTTGCCTTTACGGTCAGTTCGCCCATGTCAGTCTTGATGACCTGACCTGTAATTCCCAGAAAATCACCGAGATCAGAACGCTTAAAGATGTGGTACATGTCTTCTCCGACTTCATCTTTGCGGATATAAAGCTGCATTCTGCCGGTTTTATCCTGAAGATCTGCAAAACCGACTTTTCCTTTGCCGCGTTTGGCAACCATGCGCCCTGCAATCGTTACGATAATGTCTTTGTCGTTCAATTCTTCCTTGTCCATGTCGCCATACTTCTCATGAAGTTCCTGGTTCATGGAATCACGTTCAAAACGATGGCCGAATGGATCAATGCCTGCGTCGCGCAATTCTTGCATCTTTTCGCGACGAACGCGCATTTGATCGTTCATGGTTTGTTCATTAGCCATTATTAGTCCTCACTTTCTTTTATTCACACTTTTTTAATTATATCACATGTTTTGCTTGCAAAGCTATGCTACTTGCTGTTCCTTGCCTGATAGTCAGCCAAAAAGCCGTCAAAAATTTCATGCATTTCTTCTTCAGTATCTGCACTGTTCAAAGCTGCTTTAGCCCTTGCGGAACGAGGGATGCCCTTTAAATAATACGCCGCCTGGGAACGAAATTCTTTCGGCCCCATTTTCTCGCCTTTGGCCAGAACCAGCCTGTGCAAATGTTCTTTTGCAACGATGATTTTTTGATCCGGCGTTGGTTCTTCCAAAAGTTCCCCCGTTTCGAGATAATGTACGGTCTGCTTTAAAATCCAGGGATTGCCCAATGCTGCGCGCCCGATCATGACGGCGTCGCATCCGACCTCATCAAGCATTTTTTTGGCATCCTGAGGCGTTCTGACGTCACCGTTTCCCATGAAAGGAATCGTCAATTTGCCGGCAACCTCATGAAGAATGTTCCAGTCCGCATGTCCTGAATATAATTGCTTTCTCGTTCTGCCGTGCATTGCTAATGCTTTGGCGCCGCCTTCTTGAGCTGCCAAGGCATTTTCGACTGCGTAAATATGATCTTCGTCCCATCCGGTTCTCATTTTAACGGTTACGGGTTTGTCAATCGAGTGCGTTACCGCATCCACCATTTCATAAACCTTGTCCGGATCAAGCAGCCATCTTGAGCCGGCATCAGTTTTCGTAACTTTTGGAACCGGACATCCCATGTTGATGTCAATAATGTCGGCACTTGTGTTTTCAGCCACGAATTGAGCAGCTTCTACCAAAGATTCTTTGCTGCCGCCAAAAATTTGAACGCTGACGGGATGTTCCGTCGGATCGACAAACAGCATTCCAAGCGTTTTTTTGTTTCTGAAATGGATTCCCTTGTCAGAAATCATTTCACAAACAACAAGACCTGCGCCAAACTCCTTGCAGATCAGTCTGAATGCAACGTTCGTCACTCCGGCCATTGGAGCCACGACGACCTGATTAGGAATCGTGACGTCACCGATTTTCCACTCCATTTTTTCACCTCATCAGCTTTCTCTTGCTTCTTTTTCGATTTCGCGCAATTCATCTTCCGTAAAATGATATTCATCGCAGCAAAAGTGACAAATTGCAGTGGCACCATGATCTTTTTCAATCATTTCATCAATGTCTTTTTTAGGAAGACTTGCCATTGCTTCGGCAAAGCGTTCCTTTGAACAGTCGCATTCAAAGGAAACAGGCATTTTTTCAAGAATTTCAAGCTCATCCTCATCAAACAGACGCTTGAGAATGTCTTCCGGTTTCAATCCGTTTTGCATCATTGTCGAAATCGGTGCAATCGTTTGAAGCGTATGTTCAAGCTTGTCCAAAATTTCATCAGGACATCCCGGCATGACTTGAATCATGAATCCGCCGGCCGTTCCGATTGTGTTATCGGAATTTACAAAAACGGACAATCCGACTGATGAAGGAATCTGTTCTGATTTCGCCAAATAATAAGTGAAGTCTTCGGCAATTTCGCCGGAAACAAGCGGCACCTGGCCAGTGAACGGTTCCTTCAAGCCGTAATCTTTCGTAACGGCCAAAAAACCTTCCGTTCCGACGGCACCTTTGACGTCAATTTTGCCTTTGTCGTTTAACGGCAGATGGACGTGCGGGTTTTGAACGTAGCCCTTGACCGTTCCCTTTGAATTTCCGTCAATTACGATTCCGCCAACGGGGCCGTTGCCGTTGATTTTGACGGTCATCTTCTCATCACCCTTAAGTGACGACGTTGCCAGAAGCAGCGTTCCGATCATGCTTCTGCCGAGCGCTGCCGATGCGTCACTCCATGTATCCTGACGCTTTTGAGCTTCTCTGATCGTTTCTGTCGCATCAATTGCATATGCGCGCAAATGACCGTCGCAAGCCAAGCTTTTAACTAAATAATCAGACATTCAGTATCTTCCTTTCAATGTATCCAATCAGTTATTCTAACATATAACTTATCCTCAAAACAAGATAAGCACTCATTGCCGTTTCTAACCATGATTTCCACCGATCCACATAACAAGGAGTCTGGGAAAAAGGTCCCGGTTTCCTTTTAAAATAAATTAAATGCAGTACTGCTCAACTAATTTATCCAAAATCTCATTCAAATTTACGGACAAAGCAGCCGTTTTTGATGATTTGTCCGTAATCAAAACACATTTTACGGACAAACCGGCATTTCCCAGTGATTTGTCCGTAAATTTTTGTCCATTATGATGAGGATTTACGGACAAAAGCCACTTTTTGGAGCATTTGTCCGTAAAACCAGGTCCGAAACGTCTGAATTTTTACGGACAATCGGCTATTTTTGACCATTTTGTCCGTAATCGGCATTTTTCGAGCGAGCTTATTACGGACAGACGCCCCATTTTCATCGATGTGTCCGTAAACGGCAGTCATTTTGACAAATGCAGCGCCTGATAAATAATCAGCGCGCCGAGCTCTCATTCAAATTTACCGCCAAACTATTTTTGGTTGTTTCCATCATGGAAGGCAATCGTCATGCATAAGAAAAAACCGGATTATATTTGCAACTGATTGCAAATCATCCGGTTTTTCAATTTGAGGCAGAGTTTTTCCAAGCCTCTTCATCATTTAAAGACTCAACGGACTATTCGTCCTTATCATCGTCATTCTTTGGTTCATTCGTTTCATTCTCAGATTTGTCCGAATCTTCAGAATCAGCTTGCTTAAGGTTTTCTTCTGAAGGGAACTCGTCCTCGAGTTCATCACGATGGCTTTCTTCTTGCTTGACCGCATCTTTTCTGATGAGCGCTTCTTTAGCCTCTTCAAAAGTTGCAGCTTTTTCAGAAGGAAATTCGTCTTCCGCTTGCGCAGGCATCTTGCCCGTCTTATACAAACTGAGGATTTGTCTTTCATCAAGCGTTTCATATTCAAGCAAAGCTTCCGCAATAATGCGATGCTGTTCTTTGTGTTCTTCGATGATCTTCTTGGCAGTTGCCATTCCCTCTTCACAAAGTGCTTTGACTTCAGAATCGATGGCGTTTGAAGTATCGATTGAGAACGGCTGTTGTCCCGGAACATAATCTCCGGCGAACATGCCGCTTTGCCCTTCATATTGAACAGGTCCAAGCTTTTCGCTCATTCCGTATTCAGTCACCATTGAGCGTGCAAGCTGCGTTGCTTGCTGGAAGTCGTTTGACGCACCGGAAGACTGCTGATTGAAAATCAGTTCTTCGGCTGCGCGACCGCCCATGAGACCTGCGATTTGTTCTTTGAGATCCTTCTTTGAAAGAAGCATCTGATCTTCTTTTGGAAGCATGATTGCATAACCGCCGGCACGCCCGCGAGGAACAATCGTAACTTTGTGAACGACACGCGCATCATTCAGCACCAAACCGACAATCGTATGGCCGGCTTCGTGGAAAGCAACCGTTTCGCGTTCTTTTTTGCTGATAACGCGATCACGTTTGGCAGGTCCTGCAATAACGCGATCTTCAGCTTCATCAACATCGGAAGCATCGATTTCTTTTTTATTTCGACGAGCGGCAAGCAAAGCTGCTTCATTCAGCAAGTTGGCAAGGTCGGCCCCGACAAATCCAGGGGTCTGCTTGGCAATGATTTTCAAATCGACATCCTTGGCCAAAGGCTTGTTCTTCGCATGCACCTTGAGAATTGCTTCACGCCCTTTAACGTCAGGACGGCCAACCAAAATCTTGCGATCAAAACGTCCGGGACGAAGCAAAGCAGGATCCAAAACATCAGAACGGTTCGTGGCAGCCATGACGATAACGCCTTCGTCGCCTTCAAAACCGTCCATTTCGACCAGCAACTGATTCAAAGTCTGTTCACGTTCATCATGTCCGCCGCCCATGCCGTTTCCGCGCCGACGACCAACGGCATCGATTTCATCGATGAAAATGATTGACGGAGCGTTCTTCTTGGCATTTTCAAAAAGATCACGAACGCGGCTGGCACCAACACCGACAAACATTTCAACGAAGTCAGAACCTGAAATTGAAAAGAACGGCACGCCCGCTTCACCCGCAACGGCTTTGGCCAACAAAGTCTTACCTGTTCCGGGAGGTCCTTCAAGCAAAACACCGGACGGGATCTTCGCACCCAAAGCCAGGAATTTATGCGGATCGCGCAAGAATTCAACGACTTCGACCAATTCCTGTTTTTCTTCTTCGGCACCGGCAACATCAGAAAAACGTACTTTATTGTTCTTTTTGTCAACCGGTTTTGCCTTGGCCTTGCCAAAGTTCATTACGCGGCCGTTGCCGCCGCCTTGACCGGCTTGTCCCATCATCATATAGAAGAAAATGATGAAGAAGAAAAGCGGGACCACATATATGAGCAACTGAATCCAAATACTGCTTGACTCTTCTTCTTTTGCCCCGTACTTGACGTTGTTTTTCTCTGCGTACTTTTTAATCTGAGCAACGGAAGAATCATTCGTCAAAACGTTCGTTGAGAAGTGATCAACCTTTGATTCAGAGCTTGGGAAACCAACCAGTCCGCTGGTTTCTTTAGATTTTTGAGCTTTTTTATAAACACCGGTAACTTTATACGTGCTGCCTGACGGCTGCATCGTAAAGCTCTTGACGTTGCCTTTCTTAAGTTCAGTAACAAACTGACTTGACTGAATCTGCTGGGATTGGGAATTGGAATGATTTCCAAACACATAGTAAAGTGCCCCCATTATCCCAAGGAAGATTACGATATAAAAAAGGCTGTTGCGGAAAAGCCCGTTTTTATTGTTATTATTATTCAAGCGACTTCCTCCTTCATCCTGCTGGATATCCAAATAAACAGATATCGTAACAGTCTCATAATATCATATTTGACCTTTGTTAACCAAAAAAAAGCTTTAAATATTTTCGTAAATTTCAGGCTTTAAAATTCCAACGTAAGGAAGATTGCGATAATGCCCTTGAAAATCGAGTCCATAGCCCACGACAAACTCATTTGGAACCTCAAATCCGACGTAATCCGGTTTGACAGTCTTGACGCGACGGTCAGGCTTATCAAGCAGCGTGCAGATTTTAACCGAAGCCGCATCCCTGCTCTTCAGCAATTCGACAAGGCTTGCCAAAGTCCGTCCCGTGTCAATGATGTCTTCAACTATCAAAACGTTTCTTCCCTTGACGGAAACGTCCAGATCCTTGATGATTTTGACTTCTCCCGAAGAAACGGTATTGTTTCCGTAGCTTGAGACGTCCATGAAATCAAGTTCGCAATAAGTGTCGATTTGACGAACGATATCCGCCATAAACAGAACGGCTCCCTTTAAAACGCAAATAACAAGCGGATTTTTGCCTTCAAAATCTTTCGTGATTCGTTCACCCAAATCTCGTGCAACTTCATCAATTTGTTCCTTGCTGTACAAAACAGCTTTGATATCATTATTCATTTGAAAATTCAAACCTCTTTCCTGCTCTCATTTTCGAAAGACTGCTATGTATTGAATTTTAGCATTTACACAACCTCGTGACAAATCGGATTTTTTGACTCCGACAACCCATATTGCTTGGTTTTCGCCGTTTACGACAAGCCACAGTTTTTTTCTTTCATCTAGAGCAATTTTTTTATCTATCAAAATTTTTTTGATTTTTTGCGAACCGTTTTTCGTCTTCAAGACGTCTCCGCAACGTCTGTGACGAAGCAGCAAATCATTTGGAGATGCAATCTCAAGGACATCATCTTCCGGCAAAAGATCGATTTTATCGCGTCTGAAAATGCCGATTTTTCCTCTTTCACTTAAACTATACCATTTTCCCGGTTCTAATTTAAAAACTTTATTCTCGCTTTCCTGATTGTTCTTTTCGGTTTTTTTGATTCCAAAAATCCCATAGGTTCTGAAAAATGCGCAAGAATTTCCCAACGCTAAGCTGCCTTGCGGCTTTGCATCGTTTTCAAGCATTTTAACGCATTGCTCTTGTTTTTTGAGCGAAAAATTTCCCGCCTGCTTTAAAATATGCTTTAAAGTCAGTCTTTTCTGTGATTCATCCTGCTCGAGCCACTTTTCAAGGCTGTACCCGCCTTCAACCTTTAAAAGCAGGCAATCATCAACAATCTTCTTATCGGAATAATCCAGCAAATCTTTCAGCTGAAGACTTAATTCTTCAACATGAGTCAAAAAATGCCGATTTTCTTTTTCAAGAAAAGGTACGACGTGATGTCGCAGACGATTCCTCAAAACGTCATCGAGAGCATTCGTTTCGTCTTCAAAATACTTGATCTGATTTCTCTCGGCGTACTCTTTCAGCGTTTCCTTTGAAAAATGCAGCAAAGGTCTCAAAAGCTTTCCGGTGCCAAAAGTTCTTGCAGACTTGATTCCGACCAATTGTTCCAGATCACCGCCTCTGACGGCTTTCATCAAAATCGTTTCAGCCTGATCGTTTGAATGATGAGCCGTCAGCAAATATTCGATGCCTGTTTCTTCCATGATTTTCTCAAAGAAGCGATATCTGAATTCTCTTGCTGATTCCTCGATGCCTTTTTTCGGGTGAAACTCTTTTTCCCAAACGTTCTTAAATAAGACAAGCCCGTTTTTTTGACAATACTTCGTAATAAAGTCAGTTTCCTTTTTGCTCTGCTCACGCAACTGATGGTCAACGTAAGCGACTTGAACGGTCGGCCTCATTTTTTCAGGCAGTCTTTGCAAGAGACTCAGGAGAGTCATTGAATCACACCCTGTCGAAACGGCAACAAGCACCGTTTCATTTGCAGGAACGCCCATTTTTTTCCATTCGGCCTGAAACTCAACTTCCGTTTTGTCTTTCATGATCATCACCTACCTTAAAAAGACAATCAAAGAGTCCGGGAAAAACTCTGTCTCAAATTAAAAACCCGGATAATTTGCAATCAACTGCAAATCTGATCCGGTTTTTTGCGTATGCATGACAACTGCCTGCTATGATGGAAACAGCCGAAAATAGTTCAGCGGTAAATTTGACTGAGAGTCCGGCGCGCTGATTTATCAGTCGCTGCATTTGTCAAAATCACTGTCGTCTACGGCCACATCGATGAAAACAGGTGCTTTGTCCGTAAAACCTCATCATAATAGCCCAAAATTTACGGACAAATCTGCCGAAAAGAGCACTTTGTCCGTAAATCTGGATGAAATTTTGGCTGAATTGGGTGAGCAGCGCCATTTTTTTCATACGCGCAAAATTAAAAAACGCCTTACGAATTCAAGCGAAAACAGACCGCCTTCGTTCGGTACTTCATTTAATTCAAGTAAGAAACGGGACTTTTTCCCAGCTTCCCGTTTTTATGAGCGACGGCCGCCGCGGCCGCCACGTTTGCCTTCCGTATTGCGTTTCAAAGATGTCAAACGTTCGTCGCTTTCCTTTAAAAATCCTGCAAGCAATGAATCGAAGTCTTTTCTTTTAGGTTCCTGGCGGTGAGATTGCTGTGGGAATTTTCTGTTCTGCATCGGACGATTACCGTTTCCGCGTTCATGAGAACGACCGTCATTATGTCTGTCGCCTTCTGATTTGCGATGATGGTCCTTCTTGTTTCCTTCCGGCTTGTCCTGGGCCTTGCGAATCGACAAGCTGATCTTTCCGTCATCACCAACGGAAAGCACCTTGACGGTAACCGTGTCGCCAACCGTCAAAACATCATGAATATCCTTGACGAAACCGTCGGAAACTTCGCTGATGTGTACGAGTCCGGTTTTCTTGTCTCCTAAATCAACAAAAGCACCAAAATTTGTGATTCCTGAAATCTTGCCGCTAACCTTTGAACCAACTTCAATTGACATAAAAAAATTTTTCCTCCTAGAAATTCTTGTGTCCCTAGTATAACATGATTTTACTTATATTTATATACCATCGATGATTAAAGCATCGGTTTAGTTATTCTGATCAGTTTGAGAATTATCTTCTGGCAAACTGAAAATAATCTCATTATTCTTTGAATACAGATATTTTTTTCTGATCAATTTTTGAACATAATCTTCATCATTCAGCTGCTTGATTTTAAAATTCAAAGAAGAATTAGTATGTTGAGCATTTTTCAATGCCTCCTGCGCAACCTCTTTTTGAGCTTCAAGCCGATTTTTGTCCGCTATTCCGCGCCCGATCACCAGTGACGAAAAAGCGGCACACAAAACCAGAATGCCTGCACAAGCCCTTTTAAAAAGGCGATACTTGTGTTCCTTTTTTCTTCGGCGTTCGTCCCTTTGTTTAATTGCCATCTGTTTTTGATAATACTCGTTATCTAAAACAGTCACTTTTCTGCTTTTCATATCGCTGCCTCACTAACCGCATTTTGAATAGATTATATCAAAAAAACGCTTTTTTATCCATCAAGACACGGTTACAACCTGTAATCTTCCTTATATTCTTCGGAAACAACCTCATACATTCCTTCTGCTTCATCTTTTTTAGTCGTTTCTTTCAGTTCATTGACTCTGATCGTCAGCGTCTTGTTGCCGAAATTAATCACCAATTCGTCGCCAACGCTGACGTCCGTTGATGATTTGGCAATCTTGCCGTTAATCGAAATCCTTCCTTTGTCGGCAATTTCCTTGGCAACGCTGCGTCTTTTAATAACGCGTGATACTTTCAAATACTTGTCTAATCTCATTTAATTTCCTCATTTCCTTAATTTTTGAACCAGTTCATATATTTTCTTTCCCTTTGGGAAGGCAAGCCACTCATCTTTTTCGAACAAGTCAAACGCCACGATGCTGAAAAAAAACACGAAGCACCCCAAGGCGATGCCTGCACTTGTCGCAACAACGGCATCAAATCGAGTTCCTGCACTGAATTTTTCAAACAGAATCATCAGTGCTTTGACCGATCCTCCCATCAAAAGACATGCCGCACCAAGCTTTGTCATGAACGAATCACCCGTAAAGACGCTGCCGACGCTCTTTGGCTTGAAAAATACGATCAATGTCAACGAAACGGCCAACGCAAGCACCGTTGAAATGCTGGCCCCGATAATTCCGAATTGTCCAATCATCCAGACGTTCGTGCAAGCCTTGATAAAAATACCGCACAAAAGCGAAAATGCCGCCTTTGAGAAAAGATTCATGCTCTGCAAAATCGAATTGTAAGTACTGATCAAAGCAATAAACACGATGCTGACTACGTATGCGGAAATCGTCGAACTTAAAAAAGCATCCCCGAACAGAAGAGTATTCAGCTCAGGCATGATCGAAATCATTCCGACCGTTGCTGCCAAAGCAATCACCGTGCTGATCCGCAAGATAATTTTTGTCGTTTCCTTGAACTCGGCAACCTTTTTTTCAGCCAATTCGCTTGAAAGCGCCGGCAGAAGCGATGCGGAAAAGCCGGTCGCAAGCGCCATTCCGAGTTGAACGAGCGGTTGCGCCCTGTCATATGCTCCCTTAAGATTCTGGGCTTTTGACAGACTCATGCCGGATAATCTCAAACCGTTCATAACGGTAAACGAATCAACCAGCTGCAACAAGACCATCATTGCAGCAAACAGGCATAATACCAAGCCTTCCGTAAATATTTTCTTGAATAAAACGCTGTAGTCTTCATGAAAATCGCCTTGTCGGGCCTTGAAAAACTTTTTAAAATAAAAAGAACTCATGCAGATCATCGCAAAAAATGCACCAAAGGTCGAGCCGAGCATCGCATTTGCGCCCATGGAATAAAGATTCCAGTCATATTTTGCAAACATCACTGCACAAACGATAATAACCAGAACTCTGACGAATTGTTCAGCTACTTGCGACAAAGCCGGAGGAATCATGTTAAAGGTTCCCTGATAATATCCTCTCGGAACGGCCAGCATCGGCATGAACAAAAACATCCAGGAAATGCTTTTGATTAACCAAAAAAGTTCCGAATCTCCCATTAAAAAAGCAATCTGTTTTGAAAAAAACTGCAGAAAGGCAAAAACGAAAATTCCAAAACAAGCCAGCACCAAAAAGATTTGGCGCGACAGCTGCAGTCTGTGAAGCTCGTTTTCCTGCTCAGCGATCAATTTTGAAATATAGACCGGGAATCCGCTCAGAGCAAACGTCATTCCGATTCCATAAATCGGGTAGACCTGCTGATAGACGTAAAAGCCGGTATTGCCGACAATGTTTTGAAACGGGATTCGGTAAAACGCGCTTAAAATTTTGGCAGCAAGACCTGCACAGGACAAAATGACTGCTCCCCGCATCGTCTTTTGTATTTGTTCATTTTTCATCTATGCTTTGATTTCCTCTTTCTTTGGAAAATTGCCCAATGACTCGGCGATTTTTCTGGCAATCTGTTGCAATTCGTAAAGAAGCTGCGTTTCTTTGGTTTTATCACCGCAAAGAAGCGTAATCAGCGTCTGATTGTTTTTCTCACCGAACGTCGACTTCAGATCGCAATCGTCCAAACTTGCCACGAGCTCTCTTAGGCCAAGTTTTTCAGTCGCCTTCTTCGACAACAAGATTTCGATTTTTTTGTCATATTGCGTAATTCGTTCGATCATCGCATGGTCGGCATAAAACTTCAGCAGTCCGATTTCAAGCAGGTTGGCGCACTCGTCAGGATAATCACCAAAACGATCAGTCAGATCAGCCTGAACTTCTTCATATTCGGCATAGCCGTTAAGCTGATGAATTCGCTTATAGATTTCAATTTTTTGTCTCGAATCTTCAATGTATTCCGTCGGAACATATGCCTCAATAGTCAGATTGATTTCGCAATCCGTTTTTTGCTCCGGCTTGATGCCGCGTTTTTTAGCCACCGCTTCGTTGAGCATTTTCGTATAAAGGTCATACCCGACGGATTCGATGAAGCCGTGCTGTTGTTTTCCGAGCATGTTGCCGGCACCGCGAATCGAAAGATCTCTCATCGCAATTTTAAATCCAGAGCCGAGCTCCGTGAAATCTTTAATGGCTTCCAGACGTTTTTCGCCGTCCTCGGTCAAAACTTTATCCGGCTGATACATGAAATATGCATATGCCACCCGATTCGAACGGCCAACTCGTCCTCTGAGCTGATACAACTGTGCCAGTCCCATCCGATCAGCATCTTCAACGAACAAAGTGTTGACGTTCGGAATGTCGACGCCTGTTTCAATGATCGTCGTCGTTACCAGAACATCGTATTCGCCGGCAATAAAGTCCGCCAATATTTTTTCCATCTGAGTTTCCGACATTTGTCCGTGAACATAGGCGATTCTTGCTTCCGGAACGATCGTATTCAATGTTTCGACAACCGTTTCAATGTCATGAACCCGGTTGTGAAGATAAAACACTTGCCCGCCCCGTGACATTTCACGCCTGATTCCTGCTGCCACGACATCATAATTTTGTTCCATCGCATATGTTTGAATCGGATAGCGATTAAGCGGTGCAGTTTCAATTACGGACAAGTCTCTGACGCCAAGCATCGACATGTTGAGCGTCCTTGGAATCGGTGTTGCCGTCAGCGTCAAAACATCGACCGACGTTTTGAGTTCTTTGAGTTTTTCCTTGTGTTTGACCCCGAAACGCTGTTCTTCGTCAATAATCAGCAAACCTAAATCGGCAAATTTAACGTCCTTTGAAAGCAGTCTGTGAGTTCCGACGATAATGTCAATTTCACCGTTTTTCAGTTTCAAAAGCGTTTCCTTGACTTGCCTTGGCGTGCTGAATCTTGACAAAACGCCGATTTCAACCGGAAATCCTTCAAAACGCGACAGCATCGTTTCGTAGTGCTGCTGCACCAAAAGTGTCGTTGGCGCGATAAAAGCTACCTGCTTGCCGTCTTCAACTGCTTTAAATGCTGCTCTGAGCGCAACTTCAGTTTTACCGTAGCCAACGTCTCCGATCAGCAATCGATCCATCGGCTTTTCTTTTTCCATATCAAGCTTGATTTCCTTGGCGCTCCTTAACTGGTCCGGTGTCTCAGTATAAGGAAAAGCATCTTCGAACTCTTTTTGATAGCTGTCGTCTTCAGGAAATGCATGACCTTTTTCAGACTCGCGCCTGGAGTACAGTTCAACCAGCTCATCTGCAATGTCTTCAAGCTTTGACGCAACTTTTCTCTTGGTCTTCTCCCATTCGCTGCTTCCGAGCTTGTTGACTTTAGGCACCTTGCCTTCTGAAGAAACGTACTTTTGAATGCGGTCAAGCTGAGAAACGGGAATGAAAAGCTTCGCATCGTCTCGATAAATGATCGTCATGTAGTCTTGGTGCCTTCCTGCAACTTCAAGCGTCTCCATCCCCATGAAACGGCCAATGCCATGATTGACGTGCACGACAAAATCTCCGGGCTTCAAATCGGCATAACTCTTCAGACGCTCCGTATTGCTCATGGTCTGATGTCTTGGCTGGCGTTTTTTGACTTTTGCGAAAAGTTCATTTTCCGTCAGCACGACCAGATGGCTTAAAGGCAATTCAAAACCTTTTTGAAGGGTTCCGTTGACAATTTGAAAAGCACCTTGTTCAATTTTGTCTTTGTTGGTTTCAATTGCTTTGATTCCCAAATCATCAAGCAGCTGCAGCATCTTTTTTGCGCGCTCCGTTTCAGAAATCAAAAAAACGACCGTTTCATTCGTTTTTTTATAGCGCAGCGTTTCGACCTTGAGAAGCGGCAGCTGTCCGAAGAATTGCTGCACGCTCCGCGATTTGATATCCGTCAAGGAAACAAACCTCATGCGACCCATTCCTTTTTGAAGGAGCGACATGAAAATTCTTTCATGCTGCTCTTTTTTCTCGAGTTCGGAAATTTTAAAACCGAGCGTTTCTTTGACATAAAGCTTGCGGTCTTCGATTTTTTCCAAGATCCACTGCGCATCGCTTTTTTCAAGCTCATGATCTTTTTCCTTCAAGCGTTTGTAATCGTCAAAAACGATCATTCCGCTTTCTGAAAGGTAGTCAAAAAGCGACGTTTTGTTTTTTCCGTAAAGTTCTTCTGAAAAAACAACGTGTTCGGGTTCCAAAATCCCGCGATGCCAATCGTCGGCGACCGTCCTCAGATTATCCGCCAATAGTTTCTTATCTTCTTCATCGTCGAGTTTTGCCAGGTAGTCCTTGACGTTTTTTTGCAGCACCGCGGCTCCTTTTTCAAGCATAGAGTCTGATGCGATAAAATCCGTTGCCGGCAGAATTTCGACTTCATCGATTTTTTTCAGACTTCTTTGATCCGCTGAATCGAAAAGTCTGAGAGAGTCGATTTCCGTATCAAACAAATCGATGCGCACCGGATTTTCCAAATTGAGCGCATAAATATCGAAAATCGAGCCTCTGACGGCAAAATCTCCAGGTCTTTCAACCATTTTAACCGCCCGGTACCCCATCGTGCAAAGCTCTTGTTTTAATTTTTCAGGAATGATTTCTTCGCCGAGCTTGAACTTAATGGTGCTCTTAAGCCAAAAATCCTTCGGACAAAGCATGCGTCTTATCCCTGACACGGAAGTCACGACGATTTTTGAGCTCCCGTCAGCCATCTTCTGCAAAGTTCTGACTCGCTGAGCCTTATATTCCGGCGAACTTGCGGAAATCGCCGCAGCAAAGTTTTCTTCAACCGGAAACAAATCAATGTCTTCTTCCGCAAAAACGTTTGTCAAGTCCTCTTCAAGCGATTGCGCATGAAACAGATCATCGCAAACGACGATCAACGGCACTTGAAATTTTTCTTCAAGGTCCGCCAAAAGAAGCGTGCGCACCGAACCGCTCACGCCGGTTATCATATGACGTCCCTTTTCCTTTAAAGAATCATAGAATCCGGTCATTTCGGCCGTATTCGACAGTAGCTCATTAAGCTGCATGGATACCCCTCTTTAGCGTTTGTTGAATCTGTTCATCGTCTTCATGAAATCATCGTTTTCAAGCCAGTCATCAATCGCATCGACGGCTTCGTTCATTCCAACGTCAAATTCAGTGCGCTGATCCGAAGAAAAACGCGTCAAAACCCAATCAACGACCTTTTGTTTTGACGGATGATCGATTCCGATCCGAAGGCGCTTGAATTTTTCAGTGCCCAGATGCGCAATAATGCTCTTGATGCCATTGTGTCCTCCGGCAGAACCTTTTTGGCGAAGTCGAAGTCTTCCTGTTGCAAGATCCATGTCATCATGCACGATCAAGACGTCTTCCGGATCCAGTTTGTAAAAATCAACGATCTGTCGCACGGAGCGGCCGGACTCATTCATATATGTCGTTGGTTTTGCCAAAATAACCTTTTCGCCGTTAATAATTCCGTCAGCAATCATTGCGTCAAATTTTTGCTTGTTAAATTCAAAGGCGTGCTTTTCGGCAAAACGATCGACCGTCATAAAGCCCGCATTGTGTCTTGTTTCATCATACTCTTTGCCGATATTGCCCAATCCAACGATTAATTTCATTTTTTATCCTCTCAACAAGTAATTTGAAAAATAATGTAAGCGCTGTCTGAATTTTGAACGATTTCATTTCAATCTCAAACAGAAATATGCCGCAACACTTTGCCCAAATTCCGGATGACGAATTATAAAAAGGCTCAACGATGCGGTTAAGATACATTATTTTCTAACATTTAAAAATCAAAAATAAAAATTATTTTTATCAAGTATAACATAATTTGAAGAAATAGCATGAAAAAAAATCTTTCGTTTTGAAAACATTCACCAATTTACTGAAATCCATGTTATAATGTGAGTGTATCAATTAGTTACTTTTTAAGGAAAGGATGTATTACTGTGTCAAAAACACAAAATCATCAAAAAGTTATGTTAGTCGGCGATGGCGCCGTTGGTTCTAGTTACGCATATGCAATGGCATTGCAAGGTATCGCTGAAGAATTCGGTATCATTGACGTTGTCAAGGAACGTACCGAAGGCGATGCATTGGATCTTCTCGATGCTACGGGTTACACATATCCTAAGAAGATCTATTCTGCAGAATACTCAGACTGCAAGGATGCCGACTTGGTTGTTATCACGGCCGGTGCTCCTCAAAAGCCAGGCGAAACACGCCTTGACCTTGTAAACAAGAACCTTCGTATCTTGTCAACAATCGTTAAGCCAGTTGTTGAATCAGGCTTCCAAGGTATCTTCCTGGTTGCTGCAAACCCTGTTGATATCTTGACATACGCAACATGGAAGTTCTCAGGCTTCCCTAAGGAACGCGTTCTTGGTTCAGGCACATCCTTGGATACGGCACGTCTTCGCGTTGCTATGGCTGATTTGACAGGCATCAAGGATCCTCGTTCAATGCACGCATACATCATGGGTGAACACGGCGATTCAGAATTTGCTGCATACTCTTCAGCATCAATCGGTTCACTTCCATTCTTGGATTGGGCTAAGGAACATGACGTTTCTAAGGAAACTCTTGAAAAGATTGAAGACGACGTTCGTAACAAGGCTTACGAAATCATCAACAAGAAGGGCGCAACATTCTACGGTGTTGCTGCTGCTTTGGCTCGTATTTCCAAGGCTATTCTCCGTGATGAAGATACGGTTCTTCCTGTTTCTGCATACATGGATGGCCAATACGGCATCAACGACGTATACATTGGTACACCAGCTGTTGTTTGCGCAGACGGCATCAAGCAAGTTATCGAAGTTCCTTTGAACGAAGAAGAACAAACAAAGATGACTGAATCTGCTAAGACATTGAAGCAAGTTCTTAACGACGGTTTGAAGAACTTGGAAGAAAGCCAAAAGTAATTTTGCTTCCTTAACAGCTGATTCTAAAGAGTCTCGCTTTGGCGAGGCTCTTTTTTTGCATGAGCGTTTTTCAGCTGATTTTTTAATGCTAATCAGCCGCAAATTCCGTGACTTTAGTCAGTGACGACTGACCTTGACGGCATGAAGCAAAAGAAATTTCAAATATCTAAATGACAATGTTCTTTTTTGGAGAAAGTTCTGATGAATCAGCGTATCTTTTTTAATTAAGCAATTGGTTTTATTCTTCAAAACGTGCACTTTCACGAGCGTTTATGTTAAAATGAATTAAGATATTCTGATAATAAAATGAAAGACTTGAATAAGAGGTTTTCTGCTATGCTACTTAAAACTTTAATTAAACCAAAAAAAGAACTAACCACGGTCAAAGAAGACTGCACGCTTGAAGAAGCATTGCATGTTTTGGAAGATTCAGGCTATCGCTGCGTTCCGATTTTGGACGAATCAGGAAAAATTTTCCGCGGCAACATCTACAAGATGCACATCTATCGTCACAAATCGCGCGGCGGTGACATGAACCTTCCTGTTACGTATCTTTTGAAAAATGCCACGAAATTCGTTTCAATCAATTCAGCATTTTTCAACGTTTTCTTCTCGATCAAAGACTTGCCGTACATTACGGTTCTTGATGAAAACAATTATTTTTACGGCATCTTGACGCACACGCGCCTGCTCGACATGCTGTCACAGTCATGGAACGTCAACGTCGGAAGCTACGTTTTGACGGTTGTTTCGGCAGGTGATCGCGGTGACCTTGTTGAAATGTCAAAAATAATTACCAAGTATACGTCAATCGCCAGCTGCATGACCCTTGACGTCCAGCAAGGAGAATTCGTTCGTCGGACAATGTTCACTCTTCCGGCAGACGTTTCGCGCGAAAAGCTTGAAACAATCGTCAAGGCGCTCGAAAAGAAAAACTTCAAAGTCCCTGAGATTGAAGATCTGCAAATATAAAAATTTTTGCGTCAAAAAGAGAATGGCAAAAAGGTCCGTTTTCCTCTTGAATTAAACGAAAAGCCGAACGAAGGCGGTCGAGTTACGACTGCCTTTGTCCGGCTTTTTTAATTTCCAATGAATAAAAACTATTTTTTTCAAGCAGCAGTACTGCTCAACCAATCTATCCAAGATCTCACTCAAATTACGGACAAAGTGCCATTTTTGGCTGATTTGTCCGTAAGCAAAACACATTTTACGGACAAACCGGCATTTTCCAGCGATTTGTCCGTAAATTTTGGGCCATTATGCTGAGGATTTACGGACACAAGCCGCTTTTTGGAGCATTTGTCCGTAAACCCGGGTCCTAAACGTCTGAATTTTTACGGACAATCGGCTGTTTTTGCCCATTTTGTCCGTAATCGCCTTTTTTCGAGCAAGCCATTTACGGACAGAAGGCCCATTTTCAGCGATTTGTCCGTAAACGGCAGTGATTTTGCCAAATGCAGCGCCTGATAAATCAGCACGCTGAGCCATCAGAAACTGTTTTGGGTTATTTTCATCTTGGAAGGCGATTGTCATGCATACGCAAAAAAACCGGATCAGATTTGCGATTGATTGCAAATCATCCGGTTTTTTGATTTGAGACAGAGTTTTTTTCAGTCTCTTTTGATTTGAGACATATTTTTTATGCGTTTCATCCAATCATTACTTGATCACGTCAAGCACCAAATCGACATATTCTTTTTTCGGATGAAATTCATCATGAACGATCAAAGTGCTTTCCTTTACGCGCCATCTCGTTTCGGTATCTCCGACCATCAAATAATCGCCAGCATGCAAAATATCCGGCAAATCAACGATTATTTGACCTGAACCGTTTTGAATCGGCACGTTCGCATTGATTTGTGTTCGATACATAAAAAATCACTCCCTGAAATTATGATTTAGCGTAAGTAATTGCCAATGTGAAAATAAGCAGTAAAATTTTTTCTGAAGTAGTAAGTACGGGAATAATTAAAAGCGATGTTGTTTTTTAGATAATTGATTTCTTCAATCGACATCACAGCTTGACCGACATTGCTTTCCGATGCCTGTGCCTCAGCTTGCGTCAATTCGTGCACGCTGATGTACTCGTCACCGCTTCTTATGTCAATCTCGTAAACTTCTTCAATAAATTTGAAAATTGATTGTTCACAGGCTTCTTTGAAAAGATACGGCACGATGCTTTTCAAGTAATACGCATCTTCCAGACTAAACACTTCATCTTCATTGAATCTGAGCCGTTTTACCCGATATACCAAATCATCTTCTGAACATCCAAAATATCCGCTGATTTCTTCTCCTGCAGGAATCACTTCAAGCTTGAGGACCTTGGATTTTAACGAAAAATTAGTTGCAAGTTCCTTAAAACCAACTTTGTTTGCCATATTGATCACATTTTTTCGACCGTGCAGCGGACGATTGACGAAACATCCGCTGCCTTGAATGCGCTTGATGACGCCCTGATTGTACAAAGCATCAAGCGCATTTTTGATCGTATTGCGACTGGTGGCATATTTTTCCATCAGATCTGCCTCGCTTGGCAGCCTGTCCGTGTAAAAACCATTATTAATCTTGCTTGCCATATCTTTGGCGATTTCTTGATATTTCATCGACGCATTTCCTCATAAAAAGACCGGAGAATCTCCGATCTTAATTGTCCAATTCATAAACATTCAACGGCTGAGAGAACCCCCCTCAACTTCTTCTCCATCATTTGTTTCCTTTAATACTAATCAACCCCACGCTGATCTGCAAAGCATGATCAACATCACCCAAGTTTTTTTTGCTGAGACAACAAATCTTGTCCCTTAATCTTTGCTTGTCAATCGTCCTTAACTGTTCCAATAAAATCACGGAATCTTTTTCCAAACCTCGTTTGCCCGGCTCAGAAGCCTTAACAGCTACATGGGTCGGCATTTTAGGCTTCGAAATTTTGGACGTGATTGCTGCAACGATTACCGTCGGACTGAACCTGTTGCCGATATTATTTTGAATAACGACAACGGGTCTCAATCCTCCCTGTTCCGATCCAACGACCGGCGACAAGTCAGCATAGAAGATGTCTCCTCTACGCACATCCAAAGTGCTGCCCATGGAATCAACTCTTTTCTATATCATACAACTGTCGTCAAATTCTTGTCGCACACGCATAACAGAAATCATTACAGATATCCCGGTTGATTTCACCCATTTCGACATAGCCACTGATCAAGTTTTGAAGATCTGAGTGATGATCCGCAATGTATCTGGCATAGCAAGGATTATCAGAAATTTCTCCAGGACTAACATCATAGAAGTCGCAAATTTCACATAAATCGCTATAGTTCAAAACAACTGCAACCTGATTATCATTGTTAAACATCGCAAATCACTTCCTGCATCTTAAATATTAAGAAAATCTTAACATGAAGATATGAATAATCTGCAAAAAATGGATAATCATTTTAATATTTCTTAATAAATTCTCTTGGAACCCTTTCTGAAACGGAGCAAAGAATTTCATAATGTATCGTGTCGGCATAATCGGCAACGTCCTGTGCGGTAATGCGCTTGCCTCCGTTTTCGCCGATCAGCGTCACCTTCGTTCCTTTTTCCATCTCATAGGGTAATCTTACCATAAATTGGTCCATACATACACGTCCGACGCTTTGACAGTATTCGCCATTGATCAAAACCTTGAACCCTTGCATGCGCCTCAGCCATCCATCGGCATACCCGAGCGGAACGGTCCCGATCCATTGCGGCTCGTCAACAGTGTATGTTTTGCCGTACCCAATGCCTGTTCCCGGTTCAAGCAGCCTTACCGAAACAAGCTCGCTTTCAAGCGTAAAAGCAGGCTTGATTTCACAAGGAAGTTCCAACTCTCTCCCGGACGGATTGAGGCCATACATCGTAATTCCGTAACGAACGGCATTTCCGCCACAATCATCATGCCACATCGAGGCTGCGGAATTTGCAACATGAACGTAAGGCGGCAAATCATCCAACGCATCCTTCAACTCATTGAATTTTTCAAGCTGCTTTTTATAATACGAATCATCTTTCGTATCTGCACAGGCGAAGTGCGTAAAAATCCCCTCAAATTCGAACTGATCGCTGTTTTCCTTCATGAATGCTTCTGCTTCATGAACTTTTTCTCCATTGACGAATCCGATTCTTCCCATCCCGGTATCAAATGCCAGATGAACTTTAAGCTTCAGCCCTTGCGCTTTTAACAGCGGTTTTGCATTTTCAAGAAAATCCAGATCTCCGACGGCAACCGAAAGATCGTTTGCAGCAATCACATTTGACTGTTCAGCCGGACAAACGCCAAGAATCAGAACCAAATCATCGAACCCTGCATTTCTGAGTTCGATGCCCTCATCGATGATTGCCACGCAAAAGCCGTTTGCACCAGCTTCTTTGGCCGTCCTGGCAACCTCAATCATTCCATGTCCGTAAGCATTTGCTTTCACCACGGCAAACAGCTTCTGATCGTCATGCATCCGCTTCTTTTCAATTTCAATATTGTGTTTTATAGCATCAAGGTCAATCACGGCCTTGGCATTGCGATGAATTCCAACAACCACTATTTCATCTTCCCTCAAAAATTATTTTTTCGATTCCAAGATTACCTCAGTCATTACGCACGTATCCGTGTGCGAAATCGAAACGTGCGCAATCAACTCATCTTGTTTAGGATGAGAATTAACGTAAGGATTTCCCAAAGCGTCATTCAGGATCTCGACTCCTTGAAACGAAACCTCTTTGCCGATTCCGGTTCCAAGCGCCTTGCCGTAAGACTCTTTGGCCGAGAATCGTCCAGCCAAATATTCAAAACGTCTTTTATCATTCAACCGCTCAAAAACCTCAAGCTCGCCAGGAGTCAAGACCTTGCCGGCAAACGTCTGACGTTTTGCCTGAGCTTGGCGAATTCGGTCGATATCGGTCAGATCAATTCCAAGACCATAAATCATTTTTCCCTCCAAAACAACCATGTGTCAATTTTACAAAAGCATACCGGATAAAATCAAGAAACCTTAAAGAAAATTCAGAAAAAGCGGTCACTTTTGTCAAATCTGCGATTCCGACCTGCTTAGTCCTTCTTGTTTCTTATCGTAAAGTTGCGTTTGCCTGTTTCCTGGCGCTTGCTTCGATCATATTTTTTGTCCCGACCGTTTTTCCGATCATTATAGTATCCCTTGCGCTTTGATCCCTTGCCGTTTCTGTTTCGAGAACCATAAAACTTCTTGTTTGAACTCTTTCTTCTCGGAAGAGGACGCTCAGGCGTAATCTTGACAGGAACAGAACTGGCATCATCTTTGGTCATTTCATTCAGCAATGCTGCGACAAGTTCGACCGCATCATACTGTTCCAAAAGCTCATTTGCTTGTTTTTCATACTTTTCGGTCTCAGTTTTTTCAACCAGATCCTTGATGTCTCCCAAAGCACTGGAAATTTGTCCGATGAAAGCTTCCTTTTCTGTCGGTGGACGCAACGGCTCCATGCGCTTTTTGGTCAAACGCTCAATCACGCGCAGATATTCCATTTCATTTGGCGTGACGAACGTTACGGAAATGCCGTGATGTCCGGCGCGACCGGTACGTCCAATGCGGTGAACGTAGCTTTCAGGGTCTTGGGGAATATCATAGTTATAAACGTGAGTAACGCCGGAAATGTCCAATCCCCTGGCCGCAACGTCTGTCGCAACCAGGATGTCCAAACGTCCTTCTTTAAACTTCTTCAAAATGTTCATGCGACGTTGTTGTGTCAGATCGCCATGAATACCGGCAGCGTTGTATCCTCTGGCTTCCAATCCCTTGGAAAGCTCATCGACGCGGCGCTTCGTTCGACCAAAAACGATCGTCAATTCAGGAGCCTGTACGTCCAGAATACGCGTCATGATATCGAATTTTTCATATTCGCGCGCTTTGACGAAATACTGATCGACCAAATCGGTCGTAAGCTCTTTTGCCTTGATATTGACAACTTGCGGTTCATGCATGAATTTTTCGCCGATTGAGCGGATTGCCTTTGGCATCGTTGCGGAAAAAAGCAGCGTCTGTCTTTCTTCCGGAACGTTTTTGATAATTGCTTCAATATCTTCCAAAAAGCCCATGTCGAGCATTTCGTCGGCTTCATCCAAAACAAGCGTCTTAACATGCGACAAATCGACAGTCTTACGATTAATGTGGTCAAGCAGTCTCCCCGGCGTTCCGACCAAAATCTGCGGAACGTGCTTTAAAAGCTTGATTTGGCGTCGAATATCCGCTCCGCCATAGACAACCTGAACTTTGGCACGTTTGTCTTTGCCTAAACGATACAATTCCTCTTGCGTCTGAATCGCCAATTCACGTGTCGGCGATACGACGATTGCCTGAATGTGTTCTTCTTTGACGTCGACATGCTGCAAAATCGGCAAACCAAACGCAGCCGTTTTGCCCGTCCCGGTTTGAGCCTGACCAATAACGTCGATACCGGCCAAAACAAGCGGAATGGTTGCTTCCTGGATCGGCGTTGCTTCTTCAAATCCGCTCCGCTTGATTGCCTTTAAAAGGTCTTCTTCAAGACCAAGTTCATTAAATTTCAAAAAAATAATTCCTCCTATGCCGCACAAAAAAGTGCAGCCACCTACACAAAACTACAGAATCATGCTCTGTATTTGCACAAATCAGATGCATCAAAAAAATCCGATGTCTGACAATAAAAAGACAGCTCTCCTTTTTAAAGTGAAAACTGCCTCTTCCACAATTATCTACCTGAGTTCGGCCAAAACATCTTCAAGATGAATGCCGTGGCTTCCCTTCAGCATCACCATATCTTCTGAACGGAGCCGCTCTTTCAAATCAGAAACAAGTTGTTCTTTTTCGCCCGTCGCATAATGATGAATCTTGCCTTGATCAAACTTGTCAGTCAATGCTTCAGCGAGATTTTTCATCAGCGGTCCGCACAAAAAGACCTCATCAACCTTTTTCGGGTCGATTTTGTCAGCAAGGCCTGCATGCATTTTCGGTCCCTGCTCGCCAAGTTCAAGCATATCGCCTAAAACCGCGTAACGCCTGCCGGTTGTTTCAGCATTTTGAAAAGCCTTCAAAACCTCAGCGCAAGCAGTCGGATTGGAATTATAAACATCGCTTAAGACATCCGCTCCATTTGATGCCTTGACCCACTCTGTTCTGTTCCTGGTCAAATCAAAATGTTCAAGCGCTTTGACCATGCTGCGCGGATCAATTTGAAATTCGGAGCCGACGCAAAGCGCAGCCAATGCGTTCTTGACGTTGTATGCTCCGATCATCGGAATCGTAAAATTCAGTTCCGGCCACTGCTTAACCCTGAAACTAGTCTTTTCAGCATCGCTTACGATATTTTGAGCCTGCAAATCGACATTTGCTCCCGTACCGAACGTTTTGGTTTCAAAATCAAGCTTTTCAGCACGTTCGATCAAAAGCGGCTCATCGCCGTTATAGACCAGTAAGCCGTCTTCTTTTAATGCATGGGTGATTTCCATCTTGGCATCGGCAATTCGATCACGCGTTTTGAAAAACTCAATATGCGCTTCACCAATCATCGTAATTACGGCAACGTCAGGATCAACCAAATGAACCAGATGGTCAAGTTCTCCGAAATGATCCATCCCGATTTCAACGACAAGAATTTCGGTATTCGGTTCCATCGACAGCACAGTCATTGGAACGCCGATGTGATTGTTAAAATTGTCACGCGTTTTGGCCACGTTAAACTGTGTGGACAAAACGGCAGCAATCATGTCCTTGGTCGTCGTTTTGCCATTGCTGCCGGTGATTGCAACGACTTTTGGATTAATTTTCTGAAGATAATACTTGCCAATCTTTTGTAATGCTTCCAAAGTATCGTCGACAATCAGCAACGGAATTCCTTGCGGACGGTTTTCATGATCTTTCTGCCATAATGCGGCACAGGCACCATTTTGCTTAGCAGCTTCAACGAATTCGTGTCCGTCATTGGAAGCAATAAGCGGAACAAACAATGCTCCTTGTTCAAGGCTGCGGCTATCGAAACTTACGCTCGTAATCGTAATCTGATCATATTGATCCTCAGATTCAATGCCTAATGCACGCGCAACCTCTGATAATTGCATCTTCATGCGTATTTCTTCCTTTCTAGCCAATCTGGCCGTGCGCAAATTCAGCGCAGTTTGCAAATACAGTCCAATGTTATTGTAACATAGTTAATTAGCGCTTTGAAACAAAAAATCCCTTCTTCCTCGCTGACTGCTCAGAAAAAAGGAATTTATGCTACATTTTTCTCAAACGTTCGATCCGCTTTTCGGTTGACGGATGCGTATCAAAAAGGTGCGTCCATGACTGATCCTTGAACGGATTCGCAATGTAAAGCGAGGCGCTTGACGCGTCTGCTTCATGCATCGGCTCGCTGTTCGTGATCTTTTCGAGGGCGCTGATCAGGCCTTGAGGATTTCTCGTCAGTTCAACAGCAGATGCATCCGCCAAATATTCACGATTTCTGGACAAGGCCATTTGCGCTAGCGAAGCTGCAAGCGGCCCCAGGACAATCGCCAAGATCGACAAGACCATCATAACAAGGTCAAGCAACCCGTTTCCTTCACGATCGTCATCATCTCTTCTTGGCCCCCACCACATCGCATGCGAACCAAGGTTTGCCAAAAAAACGATTGCAGATGACAACGCCAAAGCGGTCGTTTGAAGTCTGATGTCATAGTTTCTGATATGTGAAATCTCATGTGCGATCACGCCCTCGATTTCTTCGCGATTCAACCGCTCCATCAGTCCTCTGGTGACCGCAACCGCTGCATTTTCGGGATTGGGACCGGTCGCAAAGGCGTTCGGGCTTTGATCGTCGATAATGAAAACTCTCGGCATCGGAACTCGACCAACCATTGCCATGTCTTCAACTATATGCCAGATTTCAGGAGCTTGCGACGCGTCGGTAATCTCTTGCGCATTGTTCATCCCCATTACGATTGCAGTCGACTGCATCATCGTAATAAACATATAGATGCCGCAGACAACCAGCGCGACGATGATTCCGGTAGCCATACTCGACATATAGACATAGCCGATTGCTGCTCCGATCAACCCGAACAGCGCAATGAAAAATGTCATTACCAAAATCGTCTTGCGCTTATTTGAAGCAATCTGCTGATATAACATTAAAAATCACTCACTTCTTTTAAAACGAAACTTTCGGTGCTTCCTTGGCACTTTCAGGCGTCTTCAAGTAATCAACCGGCTTCATTCCATGAATTGAAGCCACGATATTTGAAGGAACCACTTTGAGCTTTTGGTTGTATGCGGCAACCGATGAATTGTAAAGCTGACGAGAATATGAAATCTTGTTTTCAGTATTCGAAAGTTCTTCCATCAGCTTGGTAAATTCGGTATTTGCCTTCAAATCAGGATATGCTTCCTTCAAAGCAAAAATGCTTTTCAATGCGCCTGAAATCTGATTGGATACTTCCATCTTTTCAGCATGAGCATCTTCAGGCAATTGCGTCAATTGGTTGCGAAGTTCGACGACTTGCGACAACGTTTCGCGTTCGTGTTTTGCATAACCTTTCGTAACTTCGACGAGGTTAGGAATCAAGTCGTTTCGACGCTGCAGCTGAACGTCGATTTGACTCCAGGATTCGTCCGTATAAATCTTTGCCTTTTGTAATCCGTTGTAAATTGCAATATATGCAATGACCAACAGAACGATTATTGCGATAATAATGATAACTGCCATATTTTTTCCTCCTTTACTTGAATAATAATATATCAAAAAAAACCAATTTTTTATATAGTTAAGCTGGATATTTCATAAATATTTAAGAATTTATCAAACGACTCATTGCCACCAGCGTGAACTACTCGGCCATAAATGACCGAGCTTCTGGGAACACGAAGTAGTATTCA
>ERZ507072.377-NODE-377-length-31621-cov-5.650637_pt1 | contig 31621 bp, 32 predicted proteins | sample MGYA00512864_ERZ507072 | MGnify/ENA metagenome assembly ERZ507072 | reverse complement strand
CCTTCGCGCCCGCCTGCGCGCGCGAAGGCCGCGGCAGGCCGGCTAGGGTATCATCGCTGCAACGAAAAATCGGTCGGACCCGGGAGGACGGATGGCCAACGACTACCTGATTGTCATCGATATGCAGAACGACTTCGTGGACGGGGCGCTCGGCACGCCCGAGGCCCAGGCCATCGTGGAGGGCGTCGTGGAGCGTGCTCGTGACTTCGCGGGGACGGTCGTGTTTACCCGCGACACGCATGCCGAGGACTACCTGCAGACGCAGGAGGGCAAAAACCTCCCTGTGACCCACTGCGTGCGCGGGACGGCCGGCTGGGAGCTCGCCCCCGCGGTCGCGGAGGTGGCCGAGGGGCTCGGCGCGCCCGTCTTCGACAAGCCGACCTTCGGCTCCGTCGAGCTCGCGGCGTGGCTCGTGGAGAGAAACGCCGAGCGCCCCATCGACTCGATCGAGCTTGCGGGACTGTGCACCGACATCTGCGTGGTGAGCAACGCGCTGCTGATCAAGGCTATGCTGCCCGAGGTCCCGATGCGCGTGGAGGCCAGGCTGTGCGCCGGCGTCACGCCCACGAGCCACGAGGCGGCTTTGGCCACCATGCGCAGCTGTCAGGTCGCCGTCCTGTAGGCGCTCGCGGGATCGGCGGGCGAGGCCCTTCTTGCCGAATGACGGGGTGCCTTGGCGCTTGCTGCCGGCTGCGCGGAATAACGGGACCGTCGGTAAATCGCGAGGTCGGCTGCGCGGAAAACCGGGAGTGTCGGTAGGTACCGCGCCAAAAACCTCGACCGTCGGCATAGTTGGCCGTGCTGCGCGCGGGAATCGGGGAGCGTCGGTGGCGTTGGCGCCGGGAAAGCACGGTTGCGATCACCGACGCTCCCGATATTTCGCGCGGCACGCCGCCGGCCTTACCGACGGTCGGCGATTTTGGCGCAGCGGGTCATCGACTTTACCGACGGTCCAGCTTTCCCGCGCAAGGCAAGAAGCTCGCGGCTGCGGCCCTCGCGCCTGTCCGCCGCGCGCTCCGCTACACCGCGCGGCAGCGGCTGTTCGCGAGCTCGGCGAGCACGAACATCGCGACGAGCACGGCGGCGTAGAGCCAGGGCAGCAGCGCTGCGCCGCCGACGCCCGCCACGAGCGCGCACACGGGCGGAAAGAAGGTCGATCCAGCGTACGCGCAGGCCATCTGGAGGCTGACCATGCCTTGAGAGGCCGCCTCGCCGAAGCGCGACGGGGTGAGCGCGACGATGCTCGGATAGATGGGCGCGCAGCCCAGGCCGATAAGCGCGATCGCGACCGAGAGCGCGGCTGCGTCGCGGCCACCCGCGATGAGCGCCGCGAGGCCCACGGCGATGACGCCTTGCCCGATGCGGATCATCTGCTGCCCGTCGACGCGGTCGGCGACGACTCCCGCCAGAAAGCGCCCCGCCGTGATGCCCACGTAAAAGAGCGCGACCATCGAGGCTGCCTGTGCCTCGCCGACGCCGCGGCCGAGCACGAGCAGGCTCGCGATCCAAAGGCCGCACGAGGACTCGAGCGCGCTGTAGCAGCCGAAGGAGGCGATGACCGCCCCGGCGCCGGGCAGGCGCAGGAGCTCTCGGTAGCCGAGCCCCTCGACGGAGCCGCCCGCCGCGCCGCCCGCCTCGTCCGCGTCCTTCTCTCCCGCGCTGTTTTTCCACAGGGGCAGCGAGCAGGCAAGGACCACGGTGATCAACGCTTGCGCGACGCCGATGACGAGGTATCCGCCGTGCCAGCTCATGGGGCCCGCGAGCGCCCAGCCCATGGCAACGGGCCCCACGCTCGTGCCGACGCCCCAGCAGCAGTGCAGCCAGCTCATGTGGCGCGCGCCGTAGTGGATGGCCACGTAGTTGTTGAGCGAGGAGTCGATGGCGCCGGCGCCGAGGCCATAGGGAACGGCGAGGGCCACGAGCTGCCAGAACTCCTTGCAGGCGGAGAACCCGAGGATCGCCGCGGCGGTGAGGCCGACCGACGCGGCGACGAGGCGGCCCGTGCCCCAGCGGCGCACGAGCTTGGCTGTGGCGAGGCTCGAGGCGATCGTGCACGCGCTGATGAGCATGCTGAGCGCGCTCTGCGCGGCGACGGGGGCGCCGAGCTCGGGGTACATGACGGGCCAAGCCGAGCCGAGCAGCGAGTCGGGCAGGCCGAGCGAGACGAACGTGAGGTAGATCACGGGCAAGAGCAGCGAGGTCATGAGCATATCCTTGCGGATCGGGACTGTTTGACGGGCCTACTATGGTAGCGGCGAGATCACGTTCTTATGGAGGCCGATATGGACTGGATACTTGCCGCGGCGGCGTCGGCGCTGTTCGCGGGCGTGACGTCGATTCTTGCAAAGATGGGCATCGAGCATACGGACTCCGACGTGGCCACGGCGGTGCGCACAACCGTCGTGCTCGCCTTCAGCTGGCTCATGGCGGCGATCTCGGTGGGCGACGTGCCCGCGGCGCTCGCGGCCATCTCCCCGCGGTCGTACTTCTTTCTGGGGCTCTCCGGCCTGGCCACGGGCGCGAGCTGGATCTGCTACTTCGCCGCGCTCGCGGGCGGCGACGTGAACAAGGTCGTGCCCATCGACAAGTCGTCGACGGCGCTCTCGGTCCTTCTTGCCATCGTCTTGTTCGGCGAGGTGGGCCACCTTGCGGTCAAGCTCGCGGCGACGGCGGTGATTCTCGCGGGGACGTTTCTCATGATCGAGCGGAAAGAAGCCCAAGGCGCCGACGCGCCCGAGGGCGGGCGCCGCTGGCTCGTTCTAGCCGTCCTCTCCGCGGTCTTTGCGGCGCTGACCTCGGTGCTCGCCAAGGTCGGCATCGAGCACGTCGACTCGAGCCTGGCCACGGCGGTGCGCACCTGCTTTGTGCTCGTCATGGCCTGGGCCATCGTGGCGGCTCGCGGCAAGCTCGGCCTCGTGCGCGCAATTGACCGCCGCGAGCTGGGGTTCATCTGCGCCTCGGGCGTGGCGACGGGAGCGTCGTGGCTCTTTTATTACTACGCGGTGCAGACGGGGCAGGTGAGCGTGGTCGTGCAGATCGACAAGCTCTCGATCCTCGTGTCGATCGCCTTCGCGCGGATTGCCCTCGGGGAGTGCCTGAGCCGCCGCGCCGCCGCGGGGCTCGCCCTCATCGTCGCCGCGACGCTCGCCATGACCGTCTGGGTGTGATTATGCATTTGGTCGTGATTTCCGGACCGATGTCGCTAAAAACTCCTTAGTGGGTGAACAAAACGCCAACCCATGAAGTATCTCGAATTCCGCCAACGCATCTATCTGCGGTTTTGCAAAGGGCATGGAGGCGGATACTCGCGCATGCCACGTTTTGTTCACCCACTAAGGCAAAAAGCTCGGACAGACGGCCGCGCGCCGACAAATATGGGCTCCTAGGCGGTGAGTCGGGGCCCAAAAACCGCGGGCGCGCGCTCGTGGCGTATCATGAAGCGGAATTGGCTAATGACGCAGAAAGGTCCCCCCATGATCAAGGTCGCGATTCTCTTTGGCGGAATCTCTACCGAGCACGACGTCTCCTGCAAGTCCGCCGACAACGTCATCCGCGCGCTCACCGGCCGCTTCGAGCTCACGCTCGTCGGTATCACGAAGAATGGCGAGTGGCTCCACTACACGGGCGATCCCGCCGACGTGACCGGCGGGTGGCACACCCACGATGTCGAGAAGATCGCGCTCATCCCCGGCACGGGCGAGAAGGCCGGCGGCCTCTTTGTTATCCACGACGGCAACATAAAGCCGCTGCCCGTCGACGTGGCGCTGCCCGTCCTCCACGGCCAGGGCGGGGAGGACGGTACCCTCCAGGGCACGCTCGAGACCTGCGGCATCCCCTACGTCGGCTGCGGCGTGCTCGCGAGCGCTGTGTGCATGGACAAGGACGCGAGCCACCGCCTCGCCGCCGCCGCCGGCATCCGCTCGCCTAAGTGCGAGGTCCTCTACCGCGGCTCCACCGTGTCCGAGGCCTTGGCCGCCGTGAAAACCTGCGGCGGCTTCCCCGTCTTCGTCAAGCCGGCGCGCGGCGGCTCGTCGATCGGCGTCTCGAAGGCGACCGACGAGGCGAGCTACCAGAAGGCGCTCACCACGGCCTTCTCGCTCGACAACAAGGTCGCGATCGAGGAGGCCATCGTCGGCGACGAGGTTGGCTGTGCCGTCGTCGGCGACACCGTCCACGGCATCCACATGGGCGAGGTCGACCAGATCGTCGTGAAGGGCGACGGCTTCTTCCGCATCCACCTCGAGAAGGACCCGGGCGCCAACACCGAGCTTCGCTGCCCCTCCGACCTCGAGCCGGAGCTGCTTGCCCGCGTCAAGGAGGCCGGCAAGCGCGTGTACGAGGCGCTCGGCTGCGAGGGCTTCGCGCGCGTGGACCTCTTTGTCACGCCTGAGGGCGAGGTCGTCTTCAACGAGGTCAACTCCACGCCGGGCCTCACGTACTACAGCCGCTTCCCGCAGATGATGCGCGTGGCCGGCCACGAGCTCGGCGACGCCCTCCAGGACCTCATCATCGCCAGGCTCTCCGAGTAGCCATTACTGCCAAACAAACTAACTAACTCCCACACGGCGGACGCATCTGGGCCGAAAACCGGCCGGATGCGTCCGCCGTGTGGGAGTTAGAGAGAAATGCCGTGCGACTCGCGCCGGCGGGCGGGTTAGATGACCACGCCGTTGCAGTGGTCGATCTCGTGCTGAATGATCTCGGCGACGTAGCCCGTGAAGGTGAAGGTGCGCTCGGTCCAGCACTCGTCGAGGTAGCGCACCTTGATGCGCCGGTGGCGCTTGCAGGGGCGGGTGCCCTCGAGCGAGAGGCAGCCCTCCTCGGTCTCGTAGGGGCCGGCGGCCTCGAGGATCTCGGGGTTGTGCATGAGCATGTGGCGGGCGCCATTGGCCACGACGATGATGCGCCTGTGCTGGCCGATCATGTTTGCAGCCATGCCGACGCACTCGTCGGCATGGGCGGCGAGCGTGTCTAGAAGGTCTTGCCCCACGGCGGCGTCGAGCGAGGAATGCTCGATTGCGGGCTCGCTCGGCGTTCGGAGCAGCATGGGGGAGCGGACGATGTCGCGGATCATTCGGCGGTGCCTCAATTCAAGATAGGCTCGGAGTTTCAAGGGGCCGTGGCGGCCGAGAGCCTAGTTTGCCACGGTTGCGCGCCTCAGGCGAGGGCAAGAAGACCTTACGCCGGCTATCTTCACGAGAGCCGTGCCCTACTTGGCCTTGCGGGGCCCGCTCGGCTTGCGTCTTTGGCCTGCGGCGGGTTTCTTTCCGGAGGCGCTCTTCTTTCCGGAGACACCCTTCTTTGCGCCGGGGGCTTGCGAGCCGGCGCACTTCTTGCCCGCGCCCTTCCGTGCGCCGGGGCGCGCGCCCGCGGCGGCGGGCTTGGGCGGGTAGGGGCGGATCAGGCACTTGGGGCCGAAGCCGATGAGGTCCTGGCGGCCGGCGCGCATGAGCGCCTCGTGGACGAGCTTCCAGTTCTCGGGCTTGCGGTATTGGATGAGAGCGCGCTGCATCGCCTTCTCGTGCGGGTCGCGCGGCACGTAGATGGGCTGCATGTTGCGCGGGTCGACGCCCGTATAGAACATGCACGTGCTCATGGTCGAGGGCGTGGGGTAGAAGTCCTGCACTTGTTCGGGCATGTAACCCATGTCGCGCACTGCCTCAGCGAGCTCTACGGCCTCCTTCATCGTGGAACCGGGGTGGGAGCTGATGAGGTAGGGGACCACGTACTGCTCGAGCCCGGCGGCCTTCGTCGCGCGCTCGAAGCGCCGGCAAAACGCCTCGTAGACGGATCGTTTGGGTTTGCCCATGGCGGCGAGCACCGTGTCGCTCACGTGCTCGGGGGCCAGGCGCAGCTGACCGCTCACGTGGTGGCGGACGAGCTCGTCGAGGAACTTGTCGGACTTGTCGGCCAAGGTGTAGTCGAAGCGGACGCCGGAGCGCACGAAGACCTTCTTTACGCCGGGGAGCTGGCGCAGGTCGCGCAGGAGGTCGGCGTAGGAGTCCTCCTCGACGACCATGTTGCGGCAGAGCTCGGGCCACATACAGCGGCGGTTCGAGCACACACCGCGGGTGGCCTGCTTGTCGCAGGCGGAGCGCCCGAAGTTGGCGGTGGGGCCGCCCACGTCGGTGATGTAGCCCTTGAAGGTCGGGTCCTGCGTGAGGGCGCGCGCCTCGGCCATGACGCTGTCGTGGCTGCGCACCTGCACGACGCGGCCCTGGTGGAAGGTGATGGCGCAGAAGCTGCACTCGCCGAAGCATCCGCGGTTGGCGGCTATCGAGAAGCGCACCTCGTCGAAGTCGAAGGCCGGCACGCCGCCCGCGGCGTCGTAGTCCGGGTGCCAGGCTCGCGCGTAGGGCAGCTCGTAGACGGCGTCGAGCTCAGGCGTCGAGAGGGGCGCCGACGGCGGGTTCTGAACGACGTAGAGGTTGTCTTTGGGGTAAGGCTCCACGAGGCGGCTCGCGGTGATCGAGTCCATGTTGCGGTACTGGACGGCGAAGCTCCGCGCGTAGTTGAGGCGGTCCGCGACCAGCTCGTCGTAGCTGGGAAGAAGCTCGTAGTCGTACACGTCGTCGAGCGAGCGCGCCTTGTACGCCGAGCCGGCGATCCAGGTGACCTGGTCCACGGGGATGCCGCCGTCCAAGGCCTCGGCCATCTCGACGATGGACCGCTCGCCCATGCCGTACAGGAGCAGGTCGGCGCCGGAGTCAAGAAGGACGGAGCGCTTGAGGGAATCGGACCAGTAGTCGTAGTGCGCCAGGCGCCGCAGGCTCGCCTCGATGCCGCCGAGCACGATGGGGACGTGCTTGTAGGTGCGGCGAATCAGGTTGGAGTAGACCACGACGGCGTGGTCGGGGCGCGCGCCCATGCGGCCGCCGGGGGTGTAGAAGTCCTTGCCGCGGCGGCGCTTGGCCACGGTGTAGTGGTTGACCATGGAGTCCATGTTGCCGGCCGAGACGAGGAAGGCGAGGCGCGGCTCGCCCAAGGCCATGACGCTCTTCGGGTCGTGCCAGTCGGGCTGGCAGATAATGCCGACTTTGTAGCCGTGGGCCTCGAGCGTGCGGCTGATGATGGACATGCCGAAGCTCGGGTGGTCCACGTAGGCGTCGCCGCAGACGTAGACGAAGTCGCACTGGTCCCAGCCGCGGGCATCCATGTCGGCCCGGGAGACGGGAAGAAACGCCTCGCGCGGCGGGCGCTGCGGGGTCGGCTGGTCTTTGCGGCGGGCGTGGGTCATGGGGCTCCTTCTTTTGGCGTATGTACACCATGGTAGCGTTCGACCCGCCAAATCAGACAGGCTGAAAATGCAGCTATTTCAGCCTGCCTGATTTGGCAGTTATTTTTGCCTGCCTGAACTCGCAGGTTTGTGTTGTGGGCGTGGAGGAGACGTGGCGGGAATGTGGACTTAACTTTCGGGTGATTGAGCCGTGCAACAGCGGGAACAAGATAAATACCTTCTTTCCTTGTGGCCCTCGCCGTTCCCCTTTCTCCGGCGAGGGCTTCCTTTTTTCGCGCGGCAACAAAGGCGCCCCGGGCTTCTTTGCAAAGAAGCCCAGGGCGCACATGCGCCTGCCTTTCGTTTGAAGGACGAAGCCCGCTGCGCCTAGTCGACGCGCATGGCGCGCATGGCGTTCAGGATCGCGATGATGGCCACGCCCACGTCGCCGAAGACGGCGAGCCACATGTTGGCGATGCCGAGCGCCGCCAGGACCAAGATCAGCAGCTTCACGCCGAGCGCGAAGACGATGTTCTGCCACACGATGCGCATGGTCTTGCGCGCGACGCGCATGGCGCGCGCGATGTTGGAGGGCTTGTCGTCCATGAGGACCACGTCGGCTGCCTCGATGGCGGCGTCGGAGCCCATGGCACCCATTGCGATGCCCACGTCGGCGCGGCTGAGCACCGGCGCGTCGTTGATTCCGTCGCCCACGAAGGCGAGCTTGCGCTTCTTGCCCTCGGAGGCGAGGAGACGCTCGACGTGGTCGACTTTGTCGCCGGGCAGCAGCTGCGCGTGGTGCTCGTCGATCCCGAGCTGCGCCGAGACGGCGGCGGCTACCTCCTCGCGGTCGCCGGTGAGCATCACGCAGCGGTGCACGCCTAAGGCGTGGAGGTCGCAGATGGCCTGCGCGGCGTCCTCCTTGACCTCGTCGGCGATCACGATGTGGCCGATGTAGGCGCCGTCGGCGGCCACGTGCAGGATGGTGCCCGCGACCTCGCAGGCGGGAGCCTCGATGCCGGCCTCGGCCAGGAGCTTCTCGTTGCCCACAAGGATCTTCTTGCCGTCGACCGTGGCGCTGACGCCGTGGCCCGCCTTGTTCGCGGAGTCGGCGACGCGCTTGGGGTCGAGCTCGCCTGAGTACGCCTCGCGCACCGAGACGGCGATCGGGTGGTCCGAGAAAGCCTCGGCGTGCGCGGCCAGCTCGAGCAGGCGCTCGGCGGTGAAGCCGGGCGCGGGATGGGTCGCCACGACCTTGAAAGTGCCCTTGGTGAGGGTGCCCGTCTTGTCGAGGACGACGGTGTCCACCTCGGCGAGCGCCTCGAGGTAGTTTGAGCCCTTGATGAGGACGCCGATCTTCGACGCGCCGCCGATGCCGCCAAAGAAGCTGAGCGGCACGCTGATCACGAGCGCGCACGGGCACGAGACGACGAGGAACGTGAGGCCGCGAAGAATCCAATCGCTCCAGGCGCCCGTCACGAAGCCGCCTACAACGGCAAGAAGGGCCGCGGCGCCGGTGACGGCGGGGGTGTAGACGCGCGCGAAGCGGGTGATGAAGTTCTCCGTGTGGGCCTTCTTCTCGCTGGCGTTCTCGACGAGCTCGAGGACGCGGGCGACGGTGGACTCGCCGAAGGGCTTGGCCGTGCGGACCTTGATGAGGCCGGTGATGTTGATGCAGCCGCTGATCACGTCGTCGCCGGCGCCCGCCTGGCGCGGGACGGACTCACCGGTGAGCGCGGCGGTGTCGAGCTGCGTGGCACCCTCGACGATCACGCCGTCGATGGGCACGCGCTCGCCGGGCTTGACCACGATGACGGAGCCCACTGCCACGTCGTCGGGATCGACCTGCTCGAGCGAGCCGTCGGCGGCCTCGATGTTGGCGTAGTCGGGCGCGATGTCCATCATGTCGGCGATGGACTTGCGGCTCTTGCCCACGGCGTAGGCTTGGAAGAGCTCGCCGACCTGATAGAAGAGCATGACGGCCGCGCCCTCTGCCATGTGGGGGTCGGTGTCCGGGAACAAGACCATGGCGAACGCGCCGAGTGTTGCCACGGCCATGAGGAAACTCTCGTCGAAGGCCTTGCCCCGGCGCAGGTTGCCCCAGGCCTTGGCGAGCACGTCGTGGCCGGCGATCACGAAGGGGACGAGGAACAGCGCGAAGCTCGCGTACACGCAGCCGGGCTCGCCGAATGCGGCAAGAAGGACACCCAGCTCGTCGAGGGCAAAGACGACTGCGAAGATCGCGAGCGCGACGAGGATCCGGTTGCGCTTGTGCTCGAGCGACTCCTTCTTTCTGTGCTTCTTTTTCTTTGCGTCACTCATGGCGGATCATCTCCAAAAATTCTGAATGTATGAGCAATTGTTCATAGATTGCGGCGCGAAAAGCCCCTGCCGCGCGGGCTTCGGCGGCAGGGGAGAGCTGGTTAGCGGATGATCTCGCAGTCGGGCTCGGCGTCGGCGGTGAAGTCGACGACGCGGTCGAGCACGGCGTCGAACTCATCGTCGTCGGCCTCGAGGGTGAGTTTCTGGATCATGAAGTTCACGGACACGGACTTGACGCCGTCGAGCTTGGAGAGCTCGTCTTGGAGCTCACGTGCGCAGTTGGCGCAGTCGATCTCGTCAAGCTTGAAGGACTTCTTCATGGCAATGCCTTTCTATTTTGAGGCGGACACGGGCGTCCATCCCGACCTTATTCGCAGATGTGGCTCATGCCCTGGTTGAGCATGGTGTAGACGTGGTCGTCGGCGAGCGAGTAGACGATGTTGCGGCCGTCGCGCTCGAACTTGACGAGGTGGGCCTGCTTGAGCGTGCGAAGCTGGTGGGAGACGGCCGACTGGGTGGTGCCGGTGGTCTCGGCGATATCGGCGACGCAGAGCTCGCGTCCCATGAGGGCAAAGAGGATCTTTATGCGGGTCGTGTCCGAGAAGACCTTGAAGAGGTCGGCGAGGTCGTAGAGCAGCTCCTCGTCCGGCAGCTCCTCGAGCGCCTCCCCGACGGGGATGGGGCCTTTGGGCTCTTCACACATTTCGGGCTCCTTTCTCTTAAAAATGATTATATGAGCATCTATTCATACGTCAAGCGCAAGTTGGGACAAAAGGGACGGGGGATTTTGTCCCAACTTGTGGAGCGGCTCCACATATTGGGACAAAATCCCCCGTCCCTTTTGACCCAAAGCGCCGCCCATCCTCAGTAAGAAGACGGGCGGCGCTGTTTGGTGTAAAGGCAATTAGAGAAGCTTCTTGAAGGCGTCTGCGATGTTCTGGACCCTATCGGAGCCAAGGACAACGTGAACGCCGTTGATCTCGTCCTCGGGCTTAACGATACCGATTGCGCCAGCGGACATGCATCCGGCGTAATCAACCTTTGCGGTGTCCTTAAGGGTAAGGCGAAGCCTCGTCGCGCAGTTGGATACAGACTCGACGTTGTCCTTTCCTCCGACGGCCTGGAGGATGCTGCCGGCGGTTGCGGCTGCCTGGACGGCCTCTTTAACTACGCTGTCGTCGTCAGACCTGAATGCGTCGGCTATGCGATCGTAAATGCTTGCCATGAAATTACCTCCTAGAACTCGGTGTTATGTCCTCTCCCCTTTTAGAAATTATAAAGAGTAAAGCGGATTACTCAGTGAGAACGACACAATTTCGAAGTCTTGATTCTTCTTTTCAAAAATCTCGCTTGCATTCATCGATGAATGCCTGTATAATCTTTTCTCGCGCACAGGCGCAAAGATTTCGGGTGGTGGCGCAGTTTGGTAGCGCACTTGACTGGGGGTCAAGGGGTCGCTGGTTCGAATCCAGTCCACCCGACCAGATTGTTCAAGAACCAGAAGCCTCGGCTTCTGGTTCTTTTTTTCTATTAGAAGGTTGTCGTGGCTGATTCATTCTTCGAGCGTTGCTTTTCGATAGTCAAGCAAATACCTGCGGGCAGGGTCGCCTCATATGGGCAGATCGCCAGGATTCTTGGAGAGCCGAGGCGCGCCCGGTATGTGGGCTTTGCCATGCATGCCAGCCCGGGGGTCATGGGTGGGGTGCCGTGCCATCGGGTCGTGTTCAAAGACGGGCGTCTTGCTCCCGGCTTTGCCTTCGGAGGGCCCGGGGCACAGCGCAGCCTTCTTGAATCGGAAGGCGTTGGGTTTTTGCCCGACGGCAGGGTCGACATGAATCGCTATCTTTGGGAAGCCGTGCTTTAGCTAGTACGATACCTGGCATGGGATGCCGAGCGCCCTCACGCGCGCGGCAATACCATCCATAACGTCAGCGGGTGCTTTCCGAAGCCCTGTTACGGGCGTCTCACGAGCAATGGTATATATAGTGGCTTCCTGTGGACGTATCCGGTCGAGCGCTTGGAGCCATGGCGCGACGTAGCGATCGGCGGTGTTATCCATGTCATGCCCCCTCCATTCGCCGTTCAAAAAGATCGTCTGCACAATCACGTGGCCCTGGAACGAGGCGAAGGTTTCGATCTGCTTCTCGACGTCATAGGCTCCCGCGGGGCGATCAAGCAGCCTAATGTAGTCGGCATCAACGGTATCGAGCTTGAGTATGTTGTCGTCGACGAGCATGAGCGCATCGTGAACCCTGGGCTCACTTGCTTTTGTTCCATTGGAGAGAACCGCGATCTTTGCTTGGGGGGCGATTTTCCCCCTTAGTTCTACTGCCGCTCGAATAGCTTCGGGGAATTCAGGTGCCGCGGTCGGCTCGCCGTTTCCGGCGAACGTGATGACGTCGGGGAGTGTCCCCTCATCACGCATCTCCAGGAGTTTCTTCTCGAGCGCATCGGCAACAAGCGTTGCGGAATTGTGGTTATCCGAGCACCTTCGCTCAGCGTTTAGGCCGTTTTCGCAATACAGGCAATCGAAGGTGCATATCTTACCGGACGCGGGCATCATGTTCACGCCAAGGGAAATTCCCAGGCGCCTACTGCGCACGGGGCCAAATATCGGCGAGTTGTTGAGAAACGTGGACATATGTATCTCCCCTCTGTTTCAAAAAACAATAGCCGATATACCTGGCATGTAGAATGTGACAAGTAAATTGCCTGCGTTTTTACCGGAGGTTTTATGTCCCGCGTGTTCAATTTCTCTGCTGGCCCTGCCGTTCTGCCTGAGGAAGTTCTGAGCGAGTGCGCTGCGTCCATGATGGATTTCTGCGGCACGGGTATGTCGGTTATGGAAATGAGCCACAGGTCAGCCGCCTTTCAACGCATTCTCGACGAGGCTGAGGCAGACCTCCGCTCCCTTATGGGCATTCCAAACAATTACAAGGTCCTGTTCCTGCAGGGCGGCGACTCGCTTCTGTTCTCTACCGTGTTTATGAACCTCGCCCCCAACGGCAAGGCTGACTATATCGTTTCTGGAAATTGGTCCAAGAAAGCGTTTCAGCAGGCGCAGATCCTCGGGGACGCGAAGCTGCTCGCTTCTTCTGAGGATAAGAATTTCTCCTACGTGCCCGAGATCTCCGATCTCGACGTCCGCGAAGACGCAAGCTTTGTATACATATGCCAGAACGAGACCATCACGGGAACTCGCTATCCCAAACTCCCCGATACCTGCGGTCACGTGCTCGTCGCCGATCAGTCGTCGATGTTTCTTTCTGAGCCCGTCGACGTCTCTCGGTACGGGCTGATTCACGCCGGGGTCCAGAAGAATGTTGGCCCGGCCGGTGTCCAGATCGTGATCGTTCGTGAAGACCTGATTCCCGAGGATCTTCCCGGGGTTCCCACCATGCTCCGGCTCAAGACCCATGCGGACGCGGGCTCTCTCTATGACACGCCCAATTGCTGGGGAATCTATGTCTGTGGGCTTGTGTTCAAATGGATTAAGCGCATCGGCGGTCTTGAGGCAATGGCCGCCCGCAACCGTGCTAAGGCGAAGGTTCTCTACGACTTCCTCGACGAATCATCATTGTTCTCGTCAACCGTTGCCGAGCGAGATCGTTCGATCATGAACGTTCCCTTCGTGACGGGCAATAAGGACCTCGACGCCGAGTTCATTTCCGCCGCCGCTTCCGAGGGGCTTGTCAATCTTAAGGGGCACAGGCTCGTGGGAGGCATGCGCGCGAGCATCTACAACGCCATGTCTCCCGAGGGCGTGGACGCCCTCGTTGATTTTATGGCGCGTTTCGAGGCTTCGCATGCGTAGGCGCGAGCGGCGAGAAAAACATTGAGCCAATAGCCATAGGGAGAGTTATGCCTAAAGACATAGACCCGTACGACTACTTCGCACACGAGGACGAATACCCTGACGCCGATTACGAGGGAGCCTGTGAGCGTCTTGCGGCGGCGCTCCGCTGCAAGACAGTCTATACGTCAGCCGAGGGTACCGATTGGGGTGAGTTCCAAAAGCTCCAGGACCTTATGCAAACGAGTTTCCCCTGCATCATGTCCGTCGGAACCTTCGAGCTCGTTGGCCACTCCGTCCTCATAACGGTTCCCGGCAGCGATCCAGATCTCGAGGCCGTTCAGCTTATTGCCCATCAAGATGTTGTCCCAGTCGTCTGCGGAACCGAGGACGAATGGATCCACGATGCTTTCTCTGGGCAGATTGATGATGAGTGGGTGTGGGGTCGCGGGGCGCTCGACATCAAGGACATGCTCATGGCCGAGCTCGAGGCAACCGAATACCTTTTGTCAAAGGGACTAAGGCCTCGTCGCACAATTTACCTTGCCTTTGGCGAAGACGAAGAGGTCCATAGCCACGGAGCTGCTGCCGTGGCCTCTGAGCTCGCAAAACGAGGGGCGCGGTCGGCGTTTCTTGTCGATGAGGGGACTACGACGCTATTTGATGGCTCTGCCTACGGCGCTCCCGGCACGATGGTGTCGGATATCTGCATTTCTCAGAAGGGCTATCTCGACATAGAGCTTTATGCCTTCGGCGAAGGAGGGCATTCTTCCAACCCCTTCGGCGGAACTTCTCTAGAGAGGGTCTGCCGCGCAGTGGCGCGCGTCTCCGACAACAAGCCCGCCCCGGAGCTCGGCAGCATCGTTGCAGGCACGTTCGAGGCCCTGTCGCCCTACATTACCGAGGCCCCGTTCTCGGAGCTTGTCGGCGACGTTTGCGGAAACGCCACGATCATCGCCCGCGAGGCCTCTAGGCTTCGCGAGCTTTACCCTTTTGTTTGCACATCGGTTGCCGTCGACTGCCTCGAGGGCGGCTCTGCCGCGGCAAACGTCATGCCTGGCAATGTCCGTGCGACCATTAATTATCGTTTGCTCCCCGGCATAACGGGGCAAGAAGTACTCGCCCGCGTCAAAGAGCTCGTCGACGGGACAGGCGTCGATGCTCGTATCGCTCATGAGACGCCTGCCGGACGCATCGATTCCGTTGAGGGCGCGGGGTACCTTCAGCTTAAGGAAGCCCTCGAGCATTACCACCCGAACGTCGTATGGGTTCCGTCTTTTGTCTGCGGTGGCACGGATTCGGTTCGTTACGAGGAGGTTTGCGGCTCGATTCTTCGAGTCTGCCCATTCCGCCCCGCCCCTGAGGAAGAGTCGCGTGGCGTTCATGGGGTTAACGAGAGAATCTCGAGGCGCGTCTACGCCCAGGGAATCCGAGTCCTCGTCAGACTGCTCGAGAACACGGCTTTCTCTGGCGGTTTTTAGCCGCGAGTGACACCATCGATGCTCAAGATTGGCGCATAGCAAAACAGATCTCGGGTAATATTTAAGAGTTACAGGAAATAGGATTTAACGAGAGGCACAACGTGTCCACTAGGTTTGACCAGCTTAAAGAAAGAATTAAGAAGATCGCCGACGCCGACGCCGCGGAGCACCAGGCGATGGGAATCTCAACTGACCCCGTGGGAAGCGCGAACAATCCTTCGACGCAGATTCTCACGCCAGCCAACATCATCACGTTCTGCCGGCTCATCCTTACGGTCGTGTTCCTCGTCTTGTTCTGCGGGCGCGTTAATCGCTACGTCGCGCTCGCTTGCTATGCGACCGCGGCAGTCACCGACTTCCTCGACGGCCAGCTCGCTCGACGTACCCAGACCGTGAGCTGGCTCGGCAAGATTATGGATCCGATAATGGACCGAATCCTGCTCTTCACCGGTGTCCTTGGACTTCTCGTGGTTGGCGAGCTTCCCATTTGGGTTCCCGTCGTCGTTATAGGAAGGGACGTGTATCTTGCCATTGGCAGCGCGATTCTCACGAGGTACCGCACCCGTCCGCTTGACGTTGTGTTCATCGGGAAGGTGACCACTGCGCTTCTTATGACGGGCTTCTCGCTTTGCCTTCTCGGCGTTCCCGATATCGACGGGCTTGGACTGGTCTGCGCGTCTTGGCTTCCCGGCCTCAACGCTCAGTCGGCGTGCCTCGGAGTCTTTTTTGTCTATATTGGGGTTGTTTGCTCTCTCATCACTGCGACAGTTTATACAGTGCAAGGCATTCGCTACAAGAAGGCAGCCTCGCTGGCGTAGACAGGCATGAATAGGGGTTCTTTCAATGGGCAGTAAGTCTGACTATATTGCTCGCATGGGCGTACTTTACGAAGAGCACGCGCTTCTTGGCGCCGGCTTCACCTCTTCAGATGACGGCTCGGTCATCCGCGTCGTCTCGTACCCAAGCGAGAAGGGCGGTCCGGTCGATTCTGGGCGCGCCTACCTCCACGATCTCTCGGGGTCGTCTTATGTTCTTGTGAGCGGGCCCCACGCTTCGGATTTGATCGAGGCGGCTTTTTGTGGGCCAAAGATTTCGGTCGGGGAGTGCGCATGGCAGTGTGCTCTCACGGCTGAGGGGGCCCTCACCTCGGTGCCTCTCGTTATTCGTACCGGTGCCAACGAATACGTCCTGTTGGATCCAAGCGATCGCGGTGACGTCGTCGTGGCTTGGCTCAACTTCCTCTCGCAGATTGAGCAGAACGGCTTTGCCCCCTATGCCGGGACTAAGGTTGAAGACGCCACCGATATGCTCACGCCTTTTCTGATGGCCGGCAACGCGGCCACGGCTGTTTTATCCGACTACGTCTCGCATCCGCGCGATCTCCCTGCGTTGGGCCAGGTCAAGAACGTTTACCTTGATAAAATCTCTGCCGTCGCTTCGAGGGTCGCCATCCCCGGCATCTCTTTCCCGGTTTTCGTGCTGCTCGTCCCTCCGGCGCAGGCTTCTGTTTTGTGGAGGAGCTTCCTCTCGTTCAATGAGGTTTCTCCCGTTGGCTGCGTTGCCGTATGTCGTGCCATAGCCGAAATGCTTCCTTGGGGCGGCCTGTTATCCGAGAAGGATAAGGTCTTACCCTCAGCCGCCCAGCTCGAGTCTTGGGGGCTTTTGAGGAGCACGCGAGATTTTGTAGGCTCGCGTTGTCTGTCTTAACCCATCGTTGCAATTCTCATAACAAGGAGATTCATGCAGTACGACTTCACCTCCCGCGTGAATAGGCGTGGCGTCGGCGCCATGAAATGGGACGAAATGCTCCGCGAGAACCCGTCGATCCCTTCGGATGTTATCCCCCTTTCCGTCGCGGACATGGAATTCGTCAATCCTCCCGAGGTCAAGCGGGCTCTTCATGAGTTCATCGATGCGGGTCCTCTCGGCTACACGAGGCCTACGGACCGCTTTTATAGCTCGGTAATCGACTGGCAGGTTCGTCGCCACGGCTGGGTACCCCAACGCGATTGGATCGTGACTACGCCAGGCGTTGTGCCGGCAGTCTTCAATGCCGTCCGTGAGCTCACGAATCCCGGAGACGGAGTCATTATCCAGACTCCCGTTTACTATCCGTTCGAGTGGGCCGTGCTTTCCGGCAGGAGGACTCTCATCGAGAATCCGCTTAAGGTCGTCGACGGACGCTACGAGATGGACTTCGAGGATCTCTCGCGCAAGACCGCGCTCCCCGAGGCAAAGCTTTTGATCTTATGCAGCCCTCATAACCCGGTCGGCCGCGTATGGACAGTCGCGGAGCTGCGGAAGCTCATCGACATTTGCATGGCAAACGACGTTTTGATTCTCTCTGACGAGATTCACAACGACCTCATTATGCCGGGCAATTCCCACGTGACGCTTGGCAGCATTGCGAGCGATGAGGAACTCCGGAGCATGGTTATCTGCACCGCCCCGTCAAAGACCTTCAATCTCGCCGGAGTCCAGTGCTCCGTCATCTTCATCCCCGATGGTGTTCTCCGCTCTCGTTTCAAGGCTGGGTTCGAGTCGCTGAAGCTCTCCAATCTCAATGCCTTTGCGTACGTCGCCTGCGAGGCCGCCTATGATCGCTGCGAGGCATGGCTCTCGCAGCTCATCGATGTTGTCTGGACGAACTTCTCGGTGCTTGTCGACTGGGCTTCAAGCAGTCATCCCGAGCTCGTGGTTTATGAGCTTCAGGGTACCTACCTCGCATGGGTTGATTTCGGAGCCTGGGGGATTACACCGCTGGAGCTTAAAGACTTCATGAGAAACGAGGCCTTTCTCTGGCTCGATGAAGGGGAGATGTTCGGAAAGGCGGGCAGTTGCTTCGAGCGATTCAACCTTGCTTGCCCAACCACGGTGCTCGAGGATTCGCTTACCCGTCTTGACGCGGCGGCAGCTAAACGCGGGTTCTGAGGATAGATTCGGAGATTAGCCATGAAGTATCAAGTCAACGCAACGGGTTGCCCGGATTCCGTTGGCGCGGCATCCAAGGGAACGACGGCAGGTCGTCTTGTCTTCGTATCCGGCCAGGTCTCTCTTTCCGATGACGGCACCGCCGTCATCGGCGCCGACGTGACTTCGCAGGCCTCTCGTATACTCGACCAGGCCGAGGCCGTCCTCGCCGAAGTCGGCCTTGACCTTGACGACATCGCAAAGGTAACCGTTTATCTTACAAGCCTTGATGATCTTGAGGAGTTCGACGAGGTGTACACTGACCGGCTGATCCCGCCAATGCCGGCTCGCTCTATAGTCTGCGTCAAGGAGCTGCCGTTCGGCGCCCTTGTCCAGATGGACGCCGTCGCTTGTCGCTAAGCGGTATAAACTGTTTCTAATAGACCTTCGCTATTTGCGTTTCCACACCGAAGGGAGCAACGCATATGGATAACGAGAACATTCCTGCGGGCAACGGCGCGACTCAGATTTTCCGCATGCCTTCCGCCGACGCTACCGTGCCCGATATCATGGCCGTCTCTAAGCCCGTCCAGCCCACGCTGACCATCGTCAAGGGCCCTCAGATTGGCGAAACGTTCGAGCTCAACGCGCCGACCATCACCATTGGGCGCGATCCGAGCAACAGCGTTTTCCTGAACGATATGACGGTCTCTCGCCATCACGCCAATTTGGATCTCTCTAACGTGTCGAGCGGGTTCGCTAGCATCAAGGATCTGGGCAGTCTTAACGGCACCTGGGTGGACGGCGCTATTGTTAATGAGGCGAGCCTCAAGGATGGCTCAACCATTCAGATCGGCACGTTCCGAATGGTGTTTCACACCAATGCTCGGAAGTCCCGCATCGCCACTGACATTTAGGCCACGTTATGCCTGACGCCGGCTACCTAACCATTGGCAAAGTAGTTAAGCGCCTGCAGTCCCAGTATCCCGATCTCACTGTTTCCAAGGTCAGGTATCTGCAGGACGAGGGGCTTATCAACCCATCCAGAACACCTGGGGGATACCGCTTGTATTCCCAAAGGGATATCAAGCGCCTTGAGACTGTTCTTTATCTTCAGAAGAACCGTTTCATGCCGCTTTCGGTTATCAAAGAGGAGCTTGACCACCCTAACGATTCACGCTTGTCCGGAACCTCCTCTGATATGAGCGCGGAAATCATTCAGGTTCAGCGCGATGATGATGAAGTCGCCGAGCGGCTTCACTCGATTGATCGTATTCCTGAGCTATGTGGGACAACGGTTTCTTTCGTGCGCGAGCTCTCTGAGGCGGGTGTTATTCAGCTTAAGAAGTCGCCTCACGGACGCGATCTTGTCGATGGGCGGGATTTGTCGCTTATTCGCATTTGTGATGAGCTAAGGCGTTTTGGTTTCGGGGCAAAGAACTTGAGGCAGTACGTTATCGCAGCAAATCGCGAGTCCTCAACCTTCGAGCAGGCTCTCATGGTCTTTGCAAAGAAGGGCGGCGGCGTCGAGGTCGAGCAGACCGAGGAGAGTCGCCATCAATTTGAGATGGCGTTTTCAAGGATGCTCGGGCTTACCAACGCGGTAAGAAACGAACTCATTGGGCGTCGGGTCCGCGAGGAGTTCAAAGGAATGGGCGAGTAGGGGAGTTATCCCATGCGTGTTAAAGAGGGTGTTTGCATGTCTGGTTTCGATTACGAGAGCCGAATCGTCAATATTCCCGACTATCCCGAGCCCGGGGTCATCTTCAAGGACATCATGCCGCTTATCGGGGATGCTGAGGCGCTGAGGTCTGCCGTTAAGGATATCGCTGACCATTTTCGGGATCTTGGCGTGACCAAGGTTGTCGGCCCCGAGGCTCGTGGTTTTTTGATCGGCGCCCCTGTTGCTTACGAGCTTGGTGTCGGCTTCGTTCCCGCCCGCAAGCCCGGAAAGCTCCCACGTGCCGTAAACAAGCAGGAGTATTCCCTTGAGTACGGCACCGATTCCTTAGAGATGCACAAGGATGCTTTGTCGCCTGACGATAAGGTACTTCTTGTCGACGATCTTGTCGCAACCGGGGGAAGCATCGAGGCCGCCGCCGAGCTCTGCCGCAAGGCGGGCGCCGTGGTTTCCGGGTTCGGCTTTATCCTCGAGCTTGAGTTTCTTTCTCCTAGAGTCGCTATTTCAAAGAAGTTCCCCGGAATCGATGTGTTCTCGCTTATTCAGGTTAAATAGTTGCCTCCGGGTAAGATAGGGCGTTGGCCCAATCATGGAAACGCCCCGTCAAATGCTTCTGTTTGACGGGGTTTGTAGTATTGTTTAGGTACTAGTGATTGACTGTTTTGACGACCCATCTCCAGGGAGTTGTATTCTTTTATGCGCATTCGTAAGTCGGTAGTTGCCTTTGGCTTGATATCATCGCTTACTTTTGGTTTGGGGGCTGCGCCCGCTTTCGCCGTTACGCAGACAGATGTGGATTCAGCCGCGGCAAGGCTTTCGGAACTCGGAGGCCAGCTGTCGGACATCCAGTCTCAACTTCAAAGTGCGACGGATGACGTCGTAAGAACTTCCCAAGATCTCTCCGACAAGCAAAGCGAGGTCGAGCAAACCCATGGCGATCTTGAGGTTAAAAAGAATGAGTTGTCGGAAATCATGCGCTCGAACTATAAGCAAGGCTCAGCCTCTACGCTTGATTTCATTCTCGGCTCCACCAGTATTGACGACCTCGTAAGTCGCGTTACGTACATGGACAAGGTCTCTAAGCAACGAGCTGACGTAATTGCTTCTGTTAAGTCGCTGGAGGAGCAGCTCAAGCAAGAAGAGGCTGAGCTTGAGGACAAGCAGGATCAGCAGTCTGCCAAGGTCGAGCTGCTCCAGAGCCAGGCATCCGAGTACGATTCTCGCGTTAGCGAGGCCATGTCATACTACAATTCGCTCGATTCGGAACTTCAGGCGCAAGTTGCCGAGGCTGCAACAAAGCAGAACAACAGCGCCGTCTCTACCGCTGTCCAAGCAGCGAAAGATGCCAACGACCGTATCTCTGAGTCCCAGCAGGCAGAGCAGCAGGCTCCCTCCGAAAAGGAATCCAAGGATCAGGCTGATCACGACGCCGAGAATGTCCCTGAGCCAACCGTTCCCTCGAATAAGTCGGATTCGAATTCCGGCAACTCAAGCACTAACAACTCTGCCTCATCGATTGGCGGCGGTGGAGTCTCGACGGCTCTTGCCCAGATTGGAAAACCATACGTTTACGGCGCTACGGGTCCGAATTCCTTTGATTGCTCTGGCCTCGTTTGCTATAGCTACGGTTATGCTAGGGGTCGCACCACCGGCGCTATGATTTCTTCGCTCCAGGCCTCGGGCAATTGGAAAACCGACATTAGTCAGTTGAGCTATGGTGATTTAGTTTTCACTGACTATGGTCATGTTGGGATTTATTTAGGTGGCGGGACCATGGTTCATGCGCCAAGGCCCGGCTATTCCGTTTGCACCACGAATGTTTGGTCATTTATCGGGGGTGGCTCTTACTAGTCTTCCTGTTCATCTGATTCTTTGGAGTCCATAATGGACAAAGCCAATTCAAATAACGCCTCGGCAGCGGTGTCGAGGCGTTTTTCTCGACGATATCAAATCGACCTTGTTTTCGAGGGGGTTCTCGTAGGTCTCTTTGGCGGGGGAGTAGTGACGCTGTATCGACTTTCCCTTTTCCATGCCGAGAATCTGCTGCGAACTATTACCGGCGCTATATCTGGAAACGCGCTGCAAATGGCCCTCTGGTTCGTAGTCCTTTTGGTTCTTTTGATTTTTGTTGGCACTCTCATGCGTTGGGAACCTGCTACGGTTGGCTCTGGTATTCCTCAAATTGATGCTGAGGTAATCGATCATCTTGATATGCCCTGGCATCGGGTTATTTTTGCAAAGTTCTTAGAAGGAACTGCTTGCGCATTCGCAGGTCTTTCCATGGGTCGTGAGGGCCCAAGCGTTCAGCTCGGCGGAATGGCCGGAAAAGCAGTGTCCCGCGCAATTGGCCTAAAGAGGGGAGAAGAACGTCTGCTCGTGACCTGTGGAGCTGCGGCAGGTATGTCCGCAGCTTTTCATGCTCCGCTCACCGGTGTTCTATTTGCGATTGAGGAGATCCATAAGGAGTTCACGGCTTCTCTCATCATTTCTGTGATGTGCTCTTCGCTTGCCGCAGACTACCTGGTTTCGGGAGTTCTTGGTGTTGAGCCAGTCATGCGACTTTCCTTTGTACGCGACCTTCCTCATGGGGACTATCTGCTTGTCGTTGCCCTCGGTGTGCTTTGCGGCCTTTTGGGGGCGCTTCACAACCGCGGAATGTTTTCTTGTCAGAATTTATATAATAGGATTAATAAATGCACTCCCTACCTGCGGCTAATTGTTCCTTTTATGCTTGCTGGCGTTGTTGCTTTCGTATGGCCTGACCTTATGTGCGGCGGGGACGCGATTTTTGAGAGAATCGTTGAACCCAAGGGGATCGCTCTTACATCTGTTATTGCATTGCTGTTGGGCAAGTATCTATTTACTACTATCTCCTTTGGCTCGGGCGCGCCTGGCGGAACACTATTTCCGCTTGTAGTGATGGGAGCGCTCATCGGTAGCGGATTCGCGCTGATTGCCAACCTCCTACTTGGGTTTGATTTAGCGTTTTACCCAAATTTCATCGCTCTGGGAATCGCTGGGCTTTTCGCTTCCGTTGTCAGGGCCCCAGTTTGCGGTGTTGTCTTGGTTTTCGAGCTCACGGGTTCTCTCGATGCGATGCTTTCCGTGTCTCTTGTCTCGATTCTTTCCTATATGGTGGCCAATCTGACAAAGACAGATCCGTTCTATGAGCACTTGCTTTCCAAACAACTAGACGTTGCGATCGACAATCCTGTCATTACCGGTCTCGCGGGCCAGAAGGTAGTTAAGAAGGTTCATGTTGGGTCGGGAAGCAGGCTCGAAGGAATGCTTATACGAGAGGTGCCGTGGCCTGATGGTTCACGCGTCATCTTGGTTGAAAGAGCCTCTGCCGAGTTGATTCCCGATGGGTCCACCAAGTTGGAGGCCTTGGATGAGCTGCTCATGATTATGGATGCTGGGGCGGAAGCTGACGCAATGCTCAAGCTGGACTTAATGACTCGACCATCGGTTGTCAAATAGAAGTGGAGAGGTCTGGCCTCTTCATATTCGTTGTTCTGCCCTACTTTACATAAGATATATTATCACGATTTTATATCAGTCAAATACTGGGCGGCTGCGTGTGCAGCTATGGCCCCATCCGACGTCGCGGTTACTATTTGGCGTAAAGTTTTGGCCCTGCAGTCGCCAGCGGCAAATAATCCCCTGACGCTAGTTCTCATTTCTTGGTCGGTGTTGATATAGCCCGATTCGCCGAGATCAAGGATCGATTTCAAAGGTTCGGTTTGAGGGGTGTTACCAACAAATACAAATACTCCCACAGAACCCTCGTCAAAGGCAGTTTTAGTTAGAGTGCCTTTGACGTTGTCCCGAATGGTCAACGAGCTTATAAGCTCGTTTCCGGATACTTCAACGAGACTGACGTTATACCGTATCTCAATGTTCTCAGTTTCATCGAGCTGGCGGACCAAGAATCGATCGGCTCGCATTTGGTTCTTGCGCACAAGAATCACGACTCGAGAGGCAATGTGGGACAAGTGAAGTGCCTCTTGAGCAGCGGAATTCCCTCCCCCACATACGAACACCTGTTTGTTTCGATAAAACATTCCGTCGCACGTGGCGCAATAAGATACGCCACGTCCTGTAAAATCTCGCTCGCCTTTAAAGCCGGCAAGAGCGTATTTGGAACCGAGGCAAGCAATTACAGCTTTAGATGCGATATCCTCGGTTGCTGTCGTCAATCTGAACAGCTTGCGATCATCGCTATGGCGTACTTCGAGAACTTCGCGGTTCTCGTACATAGCTCCAAATCCCTGGGCTTGCGATCGCATTGATTCCATCAGCGAATAACCGTCTATGTTGATGGCGCCGGGATAGTTGTCGATTTTTGAGGTGAGCGTCACCTGGCCGCCAAACGCTGCCTTATCAAGGACAAGTGTTTGTATGCCTGCCCTTTGGGCATAAAGAGCGGCTGTATCTCCGGCTGGCCCGGATCCGATAACAACAAGATCATGAACTTCCATTGTCGCTCCTTCGCAATTAGGAGAAACCAAGTCCTATTAAAAACAGGCCGACGAAGCGGCCCGTCTTGATATCTTATTGGACTCCGCTGGAACCAAATCCGCCTGCGCCACGGTCCGTTTCGTCGAGCCTGTCAACCTCCATGAGTGAAACCACGGGAACGCGCTGAATTACCAGCTGAGCGATTCTTTCACCCTTTGAAATATGGATAGGCTCATTTGCATCTAGATTTACTGCAATAACCTTGAGCTCGCCGCGATAATGCGCATCAATGAGACCCGGAGTGTTTGCCATGGAAAGACCAGACTTAAGGGCAAGGCCGCTTCTAGGTTGAACAAAACCGGCAAACCCTTCGGGAATGGCAACGGCAAGTCCCGTCGGAATTAGCTTTCTTTCGAAGGGAGCGATGTCTATATCAACGTTTGCCCTTAAATCAAGCCCAGCGTCGCCCTCGTAAGCATAGCCGGGAAGTTCAACGTCGGGATCAAGCCTTTTAATGGGAAGGACTAGTCGATCGCTACTCATTCTCCAGGCTCCTTAGCTCTTCGCTGAATTCATCAACATCTTTGAATTCGCGGTATACGGATGCAAAGCGAATGTAGGCAACTTTATCGATCTTTACGAGGCGCTTTAAGACCATGCTTCCTAGATCAATGGATGAGATTTCGGTCACGCCGCCGTCACGGAGCTCACTCTCGATATCGTCTATAAGCTCCGTGAGGGTTGTTGCTGGAACATCGCGCTTGACAGTGGCCGCAAACAACCCACGCATAAGCTTTTGGCGCTCGAAGGTTTCTTTGCGCCCGTCACGCTTGACCACGATAAGGGGCATTTCCTCACAGCGCTCGTAAGTTGTATATCTAAAACCACAACCGGTGCATTCACGTCTTCTGCGAATGGCATCGTTGCTTTCGCTCGGTCTAGAATCTACGACCTTGCTCTCGTCGTAGCCACATTTCGGGCAGCGCACGATCATCCTCCTTGCCTAGGCTGCCCATACGGTATCACAGTGTGGAGCAATTCGGCACCATGAGGTTTTGCCCAATGCGCAAGTTCGAGGACATGAGGTTGTTTTCCCTACGAATCCAGTCAACGACATCAGATGTCTGCGTGCCGGAGGGTCTATGACTTTCCGCAAGGTCCCAAATGGTATCGCCGGGGGCAACAACGACGTGCGCAATTCCGGTTGACCCCAGAGTATCTGCGGTAGATGCTGCGCGAGTTGCGTCTACCGAAATAAAAATCGCGGCAATTAGCAGAGACGCTGCGGCAAAGACAACGGTAGCAAAGAATGGAAATGCGCTGGCTCCAGCGTTCGAGCGAGCTTTCTGCTCGGACATGCTTGCACGTCCGCCATCAATAACATATAAGCGGGTCTGGATTTCTGTTTTGAGAGCGCTGGTGCCGTCAACAACAAAACAATGAGAGTTGCGAGAGATGGCAGCTTGCATGGTGAGACCTTTCCGTTTGTTTGGATTGCCTCATTTATACGAATAGGTTGGGACAGGAATACGTTACGTACCTCTGTTCGCTAGTACATCTGTATGTATCCTATAACGGACATCTGTTTGCGTCAATAGAAATCGAACGCTCGTTTGCAGAAAACAAATGTTTGCGGTAGCATAGTCGCACGGACAAAGGAGGCAGCCATGGCAAATGGGAAAATCGGGAAGCGTCAACTCGCTATTTACGAGTTCATTTGTGCCTACACGCAAGAACATAGCTATCCGCCTTCAGTGCGCGAAATCGGTGCTGCGGTCGGTCTCGCAAGTCCCTCGACGGTCCATATGCACCTTAAGGCCCTGGAGACGGCTGGGTATATCAAGCGCGATCCAAAGAAACCTCGCACTATCGAAGTTGTGCCAGAGGAATCTGGAGAATCCTCAGATAAGCTGGCTACGGTCAGCCTGGATGCGAACAACAACATCATTTCTTTGCCTCTTGTAGGCCGCGTTGCCGCCGGCACTCCAATTCTTGCTGAGCAGAACGTGGAGGAGACGCTTTCGCTTCCTACGAGCATTGTCGGCGACTCGAGCTCCTTTATTCTTCGAGTTCGCGGTGAGTCGATGATTAATGCTGGGATCTTTGACGGCGATTATATTGTCGTCAAAGAGCAAAGTGACGCTCATAATGGCGAGATTGTCGTCGCCCTTATAGATGATTCGGCCACCGTAAAGACCTTTTACCGCGAAAAAGATAGGATCAGATTGCAGCCTGAAAACGATGCCATGGCACCGATTTATGCTGAAAACCCTACGATTATCGGTAAGGTGACGGCGCTGATCCGTTCTGTTTCATAGCTATGATTGAAAAATTGCCTGCAAACAATCAGTCAAAGAGCCGCGGTGCCCAACGCAGGGTCCATGTGTATGACGTTATACGTGGGCTCTGCGTTGTCTCGATGGTCGGCTTTCACTACTGTTACGATTTAGTTGAGTTGGCCGGTGTTGATCTGCCGTGGTTCAAACCGCCTTTTGAGGATATTTGGCGTGCAAGCATTTCTTGGACATTTCTGTTTCTTGCCGGCATCATGTGCTCGTACTCGCTCAATAACTTTAAGCGTGCCATCAAGTATGGGTTCGTTGCTTTCCTTATTTGGGTTGTTACCTATATTGCTGCAGTTGATATACCGATCTCTTTTGGGATCATCTTCTGCATGTCGGCGTCAACGTTTCTGTTCGCGATTCTTCATAAGCTTCGCATCGAACCAAGAGGCACTGTGCCATTAGTGGCCCTCGTCTTCCTATTCCTATTTATGTTAAAGCTCCCTAATGGATATCTCCAGTTGGGTAGTCTGAAAATTGATCTTCCGGCAAATCTTTACTCGACCGGATGGATTTCTTGGCTTGGCTTTCCGGGTCCCAATTTTTCGTCTGGGGACTACTATCCGCTTCTCCCCTATTCGCTTTTGTTTCTGGCTGGTTCTGTTGCCGGTCCCATATTACGCAACGCGAGAACCCCGCAACCATTAGATAAGATCTCTTGCCCGCCCCTTGAGTTTATCGGCAGGCACGCACTAGCAGTGTATGTGGTTCATCAACCTGTGCTGCTTTTACTGAGCGGCGTTGCTTTCTAGGCCATCGTCTACGCGGTATGGCTCAAGCGTCGCTCTCATACGCTCAGATGCCTTTAAAGTTGCCAATAGGCCTTCATCTACATAACGCTCTCGGATAACCTGGCATCGCTCATGACACATCTTCAGCAGGAGTCCCTTGCTGTAGGGAATCAAGGCGGTGATGGTCTCATCGCCCTCAGACGCCTCTTTACCGATTCGGTATAAAAGATTATTGATACCGGCGCCGTCTTCGGCAGACACTAAAACAGCGTCTGGATTCTCCGTCTTAAGGGCAAGTCTTTGTTCTTGAGTCAACAGGTCGATCTTATTGAGAACAAGCACCCGTTTAATCCCATCAGAATCGATGTCCCTTAAGATTTCGACGACTGCAGCCATCTGGTCCCGCCAACGTTGATCCGAGGCGTCAACTACAAGAAGAAGCAAGTCTGCAGCGCGAGCCTCGGCTAGCGTTGATTTGAATGATTCTACTAGCGTAGTGGGCAGCTTCTGGATGAACCCGACCGTGTCGGTCAGCGTCAGCTTGCGGCCTTCTTCCAAAACAAGAGAACGGGTAGTCGGGTCGAGCGTCGCGAACAACTCATCTCTGGCATAGACGCCCGCACCCGTGAGCCGATTAAGCAGCGACGACTTGCCCGCATTTGTATATCCAACAAGAGAAACGCGGTAAACGCCGGAATCCCAGCGCGCCTTGCTCTGGACGCAACGACGTTTCTCGAGCGCTGCCAGCTCTTTGCGAAGCGTGGAAATGCGGTCGCGGATAAGGCGCCTATCTACCTCAAGCTGGCTTTCTCCCTGGCCGAAACGACTGCCGATGCCACCTCGGGTCTGCTCGCCAACCAAATGGCTCCACATACCCCGAAGGCGTGGAAGCACATACTGAAGTTGAGCAAGTTGGACCTGGAGACGTCCTTCTTTTGTTTTAGCGTGCTCACCAAAGATATCAAGGATCAGGGCTGTACGGTCTATGATTTTGACCGGTTCACCAACAGCACGCTCAAGATTTGACTGCTGGGATGGAGTTAGTTCGTCATCAAAAATGACAATGTCAGCGTCGAGATTCTTTACATAGCTTACGAGTTCCTCGACTTTACCTTTACCAATGAAAGTCTTTGGAATCGGGGCGTCGAGCCTTTGCTTCATTATCAAGACGACAACAGCCCCGTCAGTTTCGGCAAGACGCGCCAGCTCAGCCAAAGAATCGTCGCAGCTCCATTTTGAGCCGCCGCGGTCAACACCGACAAGAATCGCCCTCTCGGGAACAGGAGCGGTCTCGAACGGCTTAAAACGACCCACGCTACCTTGCCTCCTTGGCTTTACGAAAATCATCTACGATTAGTTTCAGGGCTTCCGCCTCACTAATCCTATCGTAGTCGAGCCATTTGGCGCGTCCATCGCGACGTAGCCAAGACAGTTGTCTTTTTGCATAGCGCCTTGTTCGGGCTTTGATAAGCTCGATGGCATAGTCAATCGAAATAAGACCATCGAGGTAATCAAGGATTTCTTTATAGCCAATTGCCTGACCTGCAGTACGTTCTTTAGATAAACCGGCAGTGCGCAGGCGTGTGACCTCATCAACCAGGCCCAGGGTGATCATCTTGTCGACTCGGGCGTTTATGCGTGTATAGAGACGCTCTCTGTCCATGGTGATGGCCCAGATGCGCGCATCATAATGAGGGGTCCTTTTGAGAAGGCCCTCATGGTGCGCGGCATAGCTTTTGCCTTCATCGAGCAACTCAAGCGCTCGGATTACTCTTCGAGAGTTATTGGGATGAATCAGAGCCGCGCTATCGGGATCCCTATCCTTCAGAAGCTCATGGAGCGCTTCGGAGCCATTCGTTTCGAGCAAGGATTCGTAGCGAGATCGAGCCTGATCGCCCTTCTCTCCAGATGGGAAGTTCATCTCATCGATTACGGAATCTAAATAGAGCCCAGTACCTCCGCATAGAATCGCGGGTCTTCCGGAATCTAAAAGACCGTCAACGCAATCTCGGCAACTTATTTGGAATTGCTGGACCGAGTAATCATCGCAAGGGTCGCAAATGTCCACCATTCTGAGCGGTACATTTCGTTTGCACGCGGGAGTCTTTGCGGTGCCGATATCCATCCCGCGGTACACCTGCATAGAGTCAACCGATACAACCTCGCCGCCGAGATGGGTAGCGACGGCTTCGGATAGCGAGCTTTTGCCAGAAGCTGTTGGCCCCACAAGGGCGATTACAGGTCCCGGCAAGGTCATCGAGGGTCGCCCTCAATCTTGCCGCGCAGATACCAGGTACGCGCTTCTTCAACTTTCACATTACAGATCTTGCCGACGTAATCTTCGGGATCCGCCCCGTCAGGAAGCGAGAAGTGCACGGTGCGCATTTTCTCGCTGTGCCCAACCATAACGGAGTCGTCGCGCTTCGAGGAGCCTTCGACGAGAACCGAGACGGTTTTGCCCAAGTCGCCCTGATTTGCGTCGTGTGCTTGCTCCGCCACCAGATCAGCCAGGCGATCGAAACGGTCTTGAATGACTTCGTGAGGGGTGTCGTCGACAATCTTTGCCGCCGGGGTGCCGGGGCGAGGTGAGTATATGAAGGTATAGGCGCTCGAGAAAGCGGCTTCCTTCACGAGCGAAAGCGTATCTTTGAAATCTTCCTCGGTCTCGCCTGGGAAACCGACGATTATATCGGTAGAAAGGGCGAGATCAGGCATGGCGGCCTTTAGACGCCCAACAAGCCCAAGGTACTGCTCTCGCGTGTACTTACGGTTCATCGCCTTGAGAACGCGAGTGGAACCGCTCTGCACGGCAAGGTGAAGATGAGGCATGACGCATGGAAGCTCCGCCATTGCGGAAATAGTCTCGTCGGTAAGGTCGTGGGGATTCGAGGAAGTGAAGCGAACTCGCTCGATTCCCGTGGTCGAGATTTCGCGAAGCAGCTCAGCGAACTTGGGCTCGCCATATATGTTGCGACCGTACGAGTTGACGTTCTGACCTAGAAGCGTAATCTCTCGCACACCGTCGGCCACAAGTTTCTTGCACTCCCCCACCACTGCCTCAATGGTGCGGCTTTTCTCGCGGCCGCGAACATAAGGGACAATGCAGTAAGTGCAGAAGTTGTTGCATCCCGTCATGATGGGGACCCATGCGTGGAACTTCTGTGCGCGACGGCTGGGCAGGTCGCAGGAGAATCCTCGGCCCTCCTCAAGAGTATCGACCTCAACGCTTTTACCGTAATCTGCAAAAGCCTCCTCAAGAAGACCAGGGAGACTGGCGAGCGCACTCGTCCCGAAAACAACATCTGCGGTAGGAATATGCTCACGAATTTTCTCGCCATCGCGTTGAGCAATGCAGCCGCCGATGGCGACCACGCGTTTTCCGCAAGGAGGCTTTGGAGCGCTCACCATGGCCGACGCCTGCCCATAGAGGCGCTGGTCCGCGTTCTCCCTGACGCAGCATGTCATGAAGACAACAATATCCGCCTGCTCGGGTTCAGGCACGCAAATGCAGCCGTTCTGCTCAAGGAGCCCCTCAACACGCTCTGAATCGTGAAGATTCATCTGGCAGCCGAAGGTTTTTACATAATAGGTTTTACCGACTAGAGAATTCATTAACCGTTCCTATGAAGCGAAGTTAGCGGCCGCGTCGGCGGAAACGCCGGGAGCCTGGATGCGATGAACGTACACGGCAAGGCGAATAGCGGTCCTGCTCTCGCCGCCAATGGAGATATCAGAGAAAGTTGGAGCGCAGGAGATATCAAGCCCAGTAGGAATCAGGAAACCTCTGGCAATGGCAACAGCCTTTATTGCCTGGTTTACGGCGCCAGCGCCAACGCACTGGATATTGACCGGTTCGCCGTCCTTTACAAGACCGGCGATAGCGCCGGCAACCGATGCCGGCGATGACTTGCTGGAGACCTTCAGGTAGTCCATGTAGTGCGCTCCTGGTGCGTTTTTTATCATTGGTATTTAGTCAGGCTGCGTTTAGCTGGGCATATTCTACTGGTAAAACGCATGTTTGGAAAGAGTGGGACCTTGTAAAAAATTAATCGATTTGCTCTAAATCAAAGGTAACGGTAATCTTTCCTTTTCCGACCCTCACCTTAGGGGCGTCCGTCAACTGGAGGTAGTACTTCTCTGCAAGTTCGGCGAAACCACGCTCCATGGCCCTCGAGAAGTCCGCGCAGTCCTCTTTGGAAAGTCTAAGGCCTCTGTGATCGCGCGTGATATCAACGTCCTTAGGAACCTTGGGACCAGCGCGATGCGTAAGCCTCGCTATCACGCTGCGCTGAGGTTTAACCTGACCGGAAAGGATTCTGTGGGCAGTCCTCTCGCTCATGTCGAGGCCAAGGCTCTCGCTCACGCGCTTGAGCTCGGAGGCATCGGCCGCAGCGCGGAGTCTCTCGAGAACGGGAAGCGCCGAAAGGTCGTCGAGGAACATAAGGTCAGAGGCTCCGACCGTTTTTGCGGCCTTGACGCGAGCGGTTGCGGCGATCTCGGCCGGAGATCCGATATAGACCTCGCAAACCGCCCGTTCCTCGATGGCAAACTCACAGCAGGTCCGAATGATGTTGTGCGGCCCCCGCTCGCAAATGAGCTGACCTTTCTCGTCTACGGTCGTGGAGGGCCAGGTGGACTGGTCGGTCCTCTCCGAAAGGGCCGTGGCGCTCGTAGTGACTCGGAT
>ERZ507072.367-NODE-367-length-32182-cov-29.197995_pt1 | contig 32182 bp, 33 predicted proteins | sample MGYA00512864_ERZ507072 | MGnify/ENA metagenome assembly ERZ507072 | reverse complement strand
TGTCCCTTGATAAAAGCCGTATTCTTTTAGTTTCTTAAAGGCACTTGTAATAGAGGGGGCTTTATCTGTGACTACAACCTTCGGTTCATCAAACTGCTTCACTAACCGCTTAAGAAAAGCATAGGCTGCTTGTGTGTCCCGTTTTTTACGTAACCAAATATCCAAGGTTAAACCATCTGCATCGATGGCTCGATACAAATAATGCCATTTTCCTTTAATTTTGATGTACGTTTCATCCATTTTCCATGAATAAAAGGATTTTTTATTTTTCTTTTTCCAAATTTGATAGAGTAGTTTGCCATATTCTTGCACCCAACGATAAATCGTCGTATGAGAAACGTTAATGCCACGATCATATAAGATTTCTTGAACTTCACGATAGCTAAGGTTATAACGAAGATAGTAGCCCACGGCTACAATAATCACATCCTGCTGAAATTGCTTTCCTTTAAAATGATTCATCGTCATTCCTCCTGCTATCTTTTTCTATTATTCTACCTTATTTGATAGTAGATTTAAAACTTTGCAACAGAACCGATATATTGGACTTCCTCTTTTAAAACACAAAAATAAATACTACCTTATTTAGGTAGTATTTATTAAAAGTTACGTCAATTTTGATTAAAAATATACTACTTGAACCTCTCATGAGTAAAGTCACGAAATTTTTGGGAATAGAGCGTACTTGATATCTTATTTTTTCACTAATAGCAGTGTCTCTTATTCACCAAGCGATCCCCGTAGTTCCTACGGTTCTTAATTTTTCTCTAGACCAATGATTGTATCTTTAGACCTTCGGCCATAACATGGAGCAAAATAAAAAGGTACTAAGTCTTATATATCAATCTTCGAGTAACCGACGGTTAACAACCATATCGAGCGGCATTAATCACCCACCTGTAGAGGATGAGCGACTTTTGCCTAATTATTGTTAAAAGCCTAGTTTCATTTGTTTAGATTGGAAAATACGTCCTACAAGTATCTCTTTTTTTTCATGGTCGATCCGATAAAATAAGGCATAGCTTTTGCCGATCACGATCCGATATGTTGGGATATCCATTCCATAGATTTCGGAAACTTCCTCATGTATAGTTGGAAAATTTTTGGTTAGTTCTAAATCCTTCTGGATCGCACCTACAAATCTTTTTATGCTGGCTGGAGAAAGAGCAAGCTCATTTTCCCATTCTTCTATTATCGTTTCAAGGCTGGTCTGGAAACTTTTAGAATAAACTAGCGTGTACTCTTTCATCTATTCACTCCAGCCGTATTTTCCGAAAGCTTTTACCATTTCAATTTCTGAAACTGTTAAACCTTTCTCAAAGTCTTGGAAACTTTCTTCAATCAATTTGCGATCGTGTTCTTTTGCTATTTGAGTAGTATCTAATATGAATAAGTTGCCTTCTTGTTTGGCTTGGACAGTGTCTCCGCTTTTTAATCCAAGAGAGCTTGGAAGGATCACTCCCACACTATTGCCGATCTTTCTAACCTTTAGTTCTTTTCCCATGTTATCACACTCCTTTTAGTTTTTGATGAATAAATTATAACATGTTATAACAACAATTGCCAACGGTGTTTCTTAAGGGATTCCACTCCATATTATTATTGGACAAAATAAGCCACTTAGAACGCTGAAAACATATACAAACGATATCAAAATACGAGTGAACTACTCACCATACACTTCCGTTAACATCCATTTAAGTAGGTATTTTTATTGTATATAGATTTAACATATGTCGGTCGGTTGATTGATATAGCTAAAGTTATAACTCAACCGAAGCCGATTCATCTACACGAATAAAGTTGCGAGTGTTCTCGGCTAATTCATAATAATTGTTATGTGTTCCATATAGCAATACTGGAATAACTTTATTTTCTTGAATCTCATAAGCAACTCTATACACGGTGACCGCATACTTAAATCCATTAGACCAATTACCTGATAAACCTCCAGTTTTTTGCTCTTACTTAAATGGATCAATAGCAATTTCATCACAAACCTATAGAGGACGAGTGACTTCTGCCTAATTACGTTAAAAAATATTGAAAGTAACTCTATGTAGCAAAAAATATCTAAAATTTCATTTCCTCAAAACTGATCGATATTGTATCTAAAAATATATACTACCTAAAATAGGTAGTATATATTAAAATATGTGCTTTTGTTAGAAAAATCAATACATAAATTATCATATCTGTATATGTCATTTAGGTATTTCAGTTATGTTATAATAGTTTTGCTGTCTGCTACCCCGGCCTAATCTGGCAAGGGGAGGAGGAGATATAATGAAATACCTTTTTGATTTTGTTTTTGCAATCAAGCCACTTGCAGATGTAGTGTGCAGTTACCTCTGCAAATGGCTTGATTGCAAAATTGCCAAAAAAGACAGTAAGCCTACCCGTTAATTCTATAATATAGAAACGTAAAAAAAACCCCATCAGCCTGCACGCTGATGGGGTTTGGTGATATAATGAAATACCTCTTTGTTACTCATAATTATACCATAATTAGTCACGAATGCAACCAATAGAAAAAACTACTTAGAACGGTAGATCATCGCTAATAACAATGCATTGTCCACCAAATGGATTTTGTGAAGCATTAAATACATTGTTATTAATTGTCGCTGCTTTTAACTAGGCCTCTCCCCTTCTATTATAAAAGAAGATATATATCATTTCTTAATTACCTACTACCTTAAACCAAAATTTAAGTACTACCTAATTTAAGTAGTACTTAAACAATCTAAAAAATAGTTATCCCAATTGTTATGCTTTTATAATACGATTATTTGTAACAAAATGAATATTATATAATTAAACACTACCATATTTAGGTAGTGTTTAATTATTAGCAAAACAAAAAATATTTATTCTATTCTCTTAACTTCAACTAAGTTATGCTGCACACCTTTATATAAATCATATGCAACTCATTAGCTAGACAAACTACAAGCATGTAGTTTTATCTGTTAATTATGTACTACCTAAATAAAGTAGTTTATAATTAACAAGTATATATATTTAAAAATTTAAGATTAATTTTTTTATGACTTGTACAAATTTATCTGATATTCTCTTATTAAGAACTACCTAATTTGGGTAGTTCTTATTTTTTACATTTTAAGTAGTATTTAATTGCAATTTGGTAGTATTTTTTTATTATCTTATTCTTAGAACGGTAGTACTTAATATAAATATAGGTAGTATCTAATTTAAGTATTAATGGTAGTATCTAAATTAACAGGTAGTATGTAACTACTTTAAAGTAATTTTTTTCAGATTAACACAGTAGTATCTTATTAAATAAGTTAATTTTAATGGTAGTACATAATTATTATATATATCTGACATTGGTAGTACTTATTGTATTTTTTAGTAGTATATAATCTATTGTTTTCTAGCCTAAAGCCTTGTCTTATAAGAATAATATAATATATACTACTGAAATAAGGTAGTATATATTACTAGTAATGGTAGTATGTTTTATATGCATAAGGTAGTTCTTAATTTATTTTTTGTTTTGACACTGGTAGTACTTAATTATCTTTAATTTTAAAACTAAATTTTATTCATACGTTTTTCTGGTAGTATTTAATTATAAATAATATTTATTTAAAGTAGTTCTTAATGACTTTAAAGGTAGTACATAATTCATTTTATTTCTGATTTTAGGTAGTATTTAATTAAAAAACAGTTTTAATGCGTTTGCATTTTTTATTTATCTTTGCTATTTTCGAAAAGAGTAGGTAATTTTACATAAATAAAACAACGTGAAAGTAGAGGATCTACAATGACTGATTTTAAATTTTTTAAGGCGGATAGAGTTTACAACGAATTATTTTATCAATTTCCAAAAGTCTTTATTGTTTCTGACGAATACAAAAAAATGAAAGATTCAACTAAGATTGCCTATATGCTTTTAAAAGCAAGATTAGAGATCGCAATCAGCAAACGGCAAATCGATGAAGAAGGTAATGTTTATTTTACTTATACGACAAATGAACTATGTAGAGTATTAAACTGCCAAAAACAAAAAGCGATAGCAATCAAAAAAGAGTTGGAATCCTTTGGTTTATTATTACAAAAGCAGATGGGATTTAACAAACAGTTAGGGAAAAATAATCCTAATAGACTATATCTAGCAGAATTAAAAGTCTCAGAAAATGATATCTACTTACTCGAAAAATTTGATAGAGAGAATAGGGAAAACGTTGATAAATCAGAGGGTATGAAAATCATACCCACCCTCGACGAAAAATCAGACGCTGAATCCCTTGGGGCTCAAGAGGGTATGAAAATCATACCGTGCCAAAACGTTGATAAATCAGAGGGTATGAAAATCATACCAGAACTTAATAATAATATATTAGACACTAATAGACACAATATAGACACTGAAAAAGACCGCCTACAAGATCAATTGTTGTTAGACAATTTTGAGACAATTATGACAAACGACAGCATTGCTACGTTTGTCCCTGAACGAGTATTAAATTTGATAAAAACATTTTCTTCAAGTTACAGTGAAGCTCAAAAAACCGTCCAGACTATTCATAATGCAAAGAAAAAAGCTGAAATAGAAAGTGGTATTTCGATAGTTTTTGAAGAACTCGATAGTTATTATGTCAATGCAGAACAAGAATTATACACGACACTGTTAAAAGCCTATCAAAAATTAAAAACCGAAAAAGTCGAAAATATCCAGAACCTGATTTTTGTCTATGTAAAAAATTGGTTTATCGAAAAACCAATAGCTGCTAAAGTATCAAGTGAAAAACGTTTGAATTATGAAAGCTCCCCAAGCACTATTACGAAAGACTGGTTAGAGTGAAACTTTACTGAAAAAGTGATTGTTGCTTCATGGAGTAACATTAAAATTAAAAATTTTTTATTATTCTAATTATATTACGAATATTACAAAATAATAGCTATTTTAATAGAATTTATAAGTTAAAATATTATGATAAAAATCACAAACGTAGCCTTTTACGTCATAAGTGTTAAAAGAAATAATTAATTTCAAATATAGAAAAGGGAACGTATGTTTGCATACTCCTTTTTTTTGAGTTATAATAATACGCGAAGAGAGATAATTTCATTATTTAAACAAGCTAAAAATCTTGATATTACTTCTTTTCAGGCAATACGAATATTATTCGCTTACATTTTTTGTATAAATTTAATTGTCTGCTATGCTTGTGATGAATTGATTTTCGTTCTGCACTTTTGGATGATAAATTTGGACAATTGAAAATACAAAAAAAAGAAAGGCGGTATGAACTCGGAAGGCTGGTAACCTTCGTCAGCGTTCATACACGGCATTAAGATTTGGCCCTTAATGCGTTAACCTTTCAGTGTTACGGTATTACCCGCAATGGATTTAGTATAACAGATATTCAAAAGTGATACCACTTTTTTTGGCTGTGTTAAGGTTAAAAATACGTGATATTACGATGAATCTATGCCTAAGCATAATGTTATAAAAATGTCCGTGTGGCTCTTTGCCGTATGACGAACGCTGAAATTAGAGGGAACGCATGTTTGGATGCGTTCCCTCTTTTTTGTTTGTCATGAACGAAAATCAATTCTCTATTTTTGAAAAATAACAAGAAAAACTTGTTAAAAATATTTAAAGAAATTGGGTGGTTTATTTTATGTCATATACAGGAATTTTGAGTCTCAAAGATATTTGTCACTACGGTAAACGGTGTACCGCTACAGAGAAAATCACGAAGAAACTATCAACTGGCCAAAGTAAAACCGTTGTGCAGTGTAAGAAATATATAATCCAGAAAGACAAAGTCTCAGAGGAAATGATTTATTACATTGGGAAACAAAAGCAAATAATTTTAAAAGATCCTATCCCCTTAAAAGAGCTATATCCAACAATCAAACATGTTTATGACCAAAACGGTGTACTGATTGGTCGAAGAAAAAATGGAGTCTTGCGTTGTACCGCAAAAGGGATGGGGCGTTTGATCGGCTGAATTGATCATTCTCATAACTTGTATTTTATCGTTTTTCGCTTGCTTGAAAATATTGTCGAGACTTCTAAAGGAACTTAGAGTCACTAGAAAAATAAGGAGTAGACTTGATCTATCAACAATTCCCTTCGGGGAGTGACGGGGTAGGTTTTAACGATTGGTAACGTAAAAAATTGGTCAATCGAGTAAATGCGCTTGTTTGGATAGTGGTGAAATGAATTTGTGTAAATAATAAGCGCAGAGTAAACAAGAGGGAATTTAGAAGTTAGACAAGTTAGAATAGCGTCTAGATTAATCATGAGCAGCTACTAAGGGATCTAGACTTTGACGCAAACTCATGGAATAAGGAGTAGGTCTTCTCGTAATGGGGAGGACGCACAAGAAATTGTGTCGTGTGCTGCAGTACATGTAGATACTTGCGAGGACGTTGATTATTGGATCAATCGAGCATTTACCGCTGTCTACTAGGGTTTCTCGTTTCGGACGCCATAAACGAGTCGAAATTTTTTATGTATTTTTAAGTAAACGAAAAACGATAAAATATGAACAAGTCCTGAATAAAGTGAAAAAATTGATATAAAACATAGAGAAAATGAAATTTACGTAATGGAGGAATGACAAATGAAAAATTATGATCCGAATATACGATTGGGCACACATACTATTAAGGTTTCTTTCCAACGTTGGGATTACAAAGGATTTGTGACGTTTAGAAGGGGCGGAAATTGTAAAGGATTAGATGTTTTAGCATTAGACGAGGATGATTTATACGATCAAACATTGACTGATAATCCAATTGGATTCGGCTTGCTACCTGAAGATGATGAAGGTAATGAATGGTTTAAAATGACGCTTATGAATGATAATGGAGACGAATTATCTGTTGAAGATACTTGGTCATATTTGAGTGATTATATTGTCAGCTTTGAAATCATTGAATTTGTAGCGGATAAAGAAGAATAAAAACTGGAGGAATAAATTTTACAGATAAAGGCTTAGAAGGAGTCACGACGATTAATAAAAAGGTAGTATTACCTTAGGCATTGAGTAAGGAATTTATTTAGGAGGAATAGTAGATGGCGCGACCAGTTTTAGAGGCGATGGATATGGATACTTTGACAAAAGGAAGGTATGTACAGCTGTTAGCTCGTGGTTATTCACCTAAAGAAGTATTCAAAGCCTTATCTAAAGGAACAGATATGGAAAAAGAAAGATTGCGAAAAGAATTCGATTATTGGAGAACCCATAATGGAATCAAGGATTTGAAACCAGCACGGCCAGTAATTAAACGAAAGAAAAAGATAACCCAAGACTGAAGTGTAGAGCGTATGTGATCATAGGCTTTTTTATTTTTGCAAAAAACAAGGAAGGTAGGAAAACTCATGAATTATGAAGAAATCGAAAACAGAAAAAAAGTGTCGAAAGAAATGGAAGAAAAGTTACTAAAAACGATGAAGCAAAAACACCTTAAAAGATTATCTGTCGCGCAATATATCAATGATATGCAGTTAACAGGAAAAGAGAAAGCTTGTTTGTTAGGTTCAATGAAAAACTTTGAACAGTTGAGACGAACTTATAGAATTCATTTTTAAAACTTTTTCTATGGAAATGAGAAAAAGTTTTTTTGTTTTGTCTGAAAGGAGGCAGATGGATGAAAAAATGGTTATTTGGTTTTTTAGGAGTCACTTTAATCGTCTTTTGCAGTGTGTTTGGCTATGTTAGCTACCAAAAACATGAAGGAGAGGTGTTTAAGCAAAATATAGAAAAAAAGATGCCCGTAGATCAAATCAATGCACATGCAAAGAGTTATAAGGAGGATGCAACGAACGTCAATAATGATATGTCTTTGGGGCAAATGTTGTCCATACAAAAAGAAGCAATCGAAATGGGCGTCAATAAACAAGTATTTGCACAAATTCAGATTCCTGCACTTGGTTTAGCATTGCCAATTTTTAAAGGGGCAAATCAATACACTTTGAGTCTTGGAGCGGCTACTTATTTTTATGAAGATGCCGAAATGGGCAAAGGAAACTATGTCCTAGCAGGTCATAACATGGAAATGCCAGGTGTTTTATTTTCTGATATTCAGAAGTTGTCATTAGGGGAGGTGATGGACTTAGTTAGTAACGATGGCGTCTATCGTTACAAGGTAACGCGTAAATTTATCGTACCTGAGTACTTTAAATTAATCGATGGCGTTCCTGAAGAGAACTCTTTCTTGTCTTTGCCAAAGAAAGGAGAGAAACCCTTATTAACGTTGTTTACTTGTGTCTATACGTCACAAGGAAAAGAAAGATACGTGGTACAGGGAGAGCTACAATAACAAGGTTTTAATCAACGCGAGTCGTTGAAATATGAAATGAGGAGAGTAAAAAATGGCAATAAATCGGTATGTAAAAAAAGCTGGAATGCTTATTGGAATGTTAGGAATCATTGCAGGCTGCTTTCAGGGATATCGAGCATATGCAGAAGATGTCACGCAAAAAACGCCACCAGAGAAGGTCAATATCACGGTTCATAAATTAATGTATGATCAAGGAACGCAATTGAATGTTGATGTTGACGGGATCAAAAACGATGGTTATACGCACGATCAATATCCTACGGGTGTAACGAAATACAACAAGGCAGATTATGGTGATGTTGAGTTTACGTTAGGAAATATTACGGATCAAGTATTATCGAGGGAAGATTCTGATCTAACCAACGCGAAAGTGGACGAAATCGTTAAAGATGTAGAAGACAAGGGATCTAACAGTGAGTACGTCAAGAATGCAACCAACAAAATTACTTCAGCTGTAGATGAAAATGGTGAGATTACTTTTGCTGATCAACCAGCCTATGTCAATTCCAAAGGGAATGTATATGTGGTTATGAAAGTAAATCCGCTGCTGGATTAGTCACACAAAAAGCAAAACCAATGGTTGTGATTGCGCCAATGACTGATAATACAGGTTCAGGTTTTTTAAAAGACATTCACTTATATCCTAAAAATATTGTTTCTAATTTGAGTTTTGAATTAACGAAATTTGGTGACGATGGCACAGCTCAAAGCAAACAAACACCTTTAAAAGGGGCAAAATTTGAGTTATACAAGGGCGAACCTGGAAAAGGAACAAAATTAGGAGATCTTGTATCAGATGATCAAGGAAAGCTGACTGCTACTGATTTGACGTTAGGAAAATACTATTTTGTGGAAGTTCCTTCAGAAGTTGTAGTGGGATCAGATAAAGAACCAACAGCAGATCAATATTTATTAGGCGCAGACGCTCGCAACGATGCGCACAATAAATTAACCTTTGAAATTACGAATGATGGCGTGACAAGTGACTTAAAAGCTTCATACGTAAACTATAAAGCACCAGTGATCGATAAAACAGTAACAAATGGAACAGGACAAGAACATTCTTTCCAAATTGGTGACGCAGTAAATTATCAAGGAACGATTCATATCCCAACAGACATTGCAGGCGGAGCAGACGGTATCACAGTAAACGGCGTGAAAAGCGAAACTTCTCCTTACAGTGTATTTAAATGGGGGGATACAGCAGGACAAGGACTTTCTTATGTCGCTGCTAAAGCAAATATCAAAGTAACAAATAAAGATGAATCTGTGGTATTAAAAGAGAATACAGATTATAAGATCCAAAATTCAGAAAATGGCTTTGTGATCGATTTTATCGTGAATAATGGCCAAGTAAGTGATACTGTCGCAAGTTTACACGGACAAGATCTTCAAATGACTTATAACATGTATGTAAATGACAGCGCAGCTGTTGCCAATCCATTAACAAATAGCGTGGATTTTGTTTATAACAACAATCCATTTAATCAGGAAGAACACCACGAAAAAACGAAAGCTGACGTTGTGACTTATGGCGCAAAATTCTTAAAAGTCGATAGCGGACTATTTGGAACAGGAATCAAAGCAACACCGCTTGAAGGCGCAGAATTTGCTGCTAAAAACGCAGAAGGAAAATATTATGGTGGATTAGTTGATACGGATAAAGACGGTGTCAAAGAAGCAGTATGGGTAGACGATGTAGCAAATGCAGCGATCCTAAAATCAGATAAAGAAGGTCAATTTGAAATCACTGGTTTAACTGAAGGTGAATATTCATTGGAAGAAACAAAAGCGCCTGAAAACTATCAAAAATTAACGAAAGAGATCTCTTTCAAAGTAGACAAAGATTCATACAAAGAAGAAAACCGAATCACGATCAAAAACAATCAAAAAGCTTCCGTACCAATGACCGGTAGCAACGGTTTTCAAACGTATGTATTAATCTCTTGCTTGTTGCTAGGAGCAGGGGCACTTTCTGCAGTTGTTTACTTTAAGAAGAAAGCCTAGAAGGAACAAAGCCAATGATTATCAGGAAGCCTAAGAAAAAGCGAATCATGGGTAAATGGATCATTGCTTTCTGGTTACTTTCAGCTGCAGGTGTCTTACTTTTGATGCCTGCTGAAGCGAGCGTGGCGAAATACCAGCAAAATCAGCAGATTGCCGCAATCGATCGAACAGGAACGGCAGCAGAAACGGATTCTTCTTTGGATGTTGCTAAGATTGAGTTAGGCGATCCCGTTGGTATTCTTACAATTCCAAGTATTTCTTTAAAACTACCAATTTATGACGGAACGTCCGACAAAATTTTAGAAAATGGTGTAGGTATTACGGAAGGAACTGGTGACATTACAGGAGGAAACGGTAAAAATCCTTTAATCGCAGGTCATAGTGGACTTTATAAAGATAATCTTTTTGATGATTTACCTTCAGTAAAAAAAGGAGAAAAGTTTTATATCAAAGTTGATGGTGAGCAGCACGCTTATCAAATCGATCGGATTGAGGAAGTGCAAAAAGACGAACTACAAAGAAACTTTGTCACTTACTTAGAACCAAATCCCAATGAAGATCGAGTAACGCTAATGACATGTACGCCTAAGGGGATCAACACACACCGTTTCCTAGTGTATGGGAAGCGAGTAACCTTTACAAAATCAGAATTAAAAGATGAAGAAAATAAGAAACAAAAATTATCTTGGAAATGGCTTTTAGGAAGTACTGTTTTTCTTTCAGTCATGATCATTGGTTCGCTATTTGTTTATAAAAAGAAAAAATAAAGGAGGGTAACCAACATGAGAAATAGAAAATGGCTATTTGTTTGTGCAGCCGCTCTTTTTTCTTTCACTGCCTACACACAGTTGACGTTTGCAGACAGTCAACAAAGCACGGATAGCACAGAACAAATAATCCAAACGTCAGATAGCAGCGCGATTCAGAGCAGCGATGAAACCGTCGATTCGTCAATAGTTGATTCTTCAGAAGAACCGAAAATTGCTGAAGACGATCAAATAGTCAAACAGACTATTCACGTTCAAAAGATTATTTCTTCCGAACAATTAGACAACCAGGGGCAAAAGCTTGAAAAACAAGAAGGAGTAAATGGCGCGAAGTTTTCTGTTTATGATGTATCGGACATTTTACAAAAGATGGATGTTAAGAATCTCACTACTGATCAAATTGAATCCCAATTGAAAGATCGAGTGAAAAAATTATCCAGTGATCAATTGAAGCTAGTTTCTAATGGAGAAACAAAGACAATTGGTCAACAAACAGGTGTCTTTGAATTCTCGGTAGAAGTACAGGCAAATCAGAAACAAGCTTATTATATTGTCAATGAAACAAGTCCTGAAAACATTTCTAATAGCGAGGATATTTTGCTATTAACACCTGTTTCTGATAAAAACGGTGAATTCTTAAAGGATGTGTGGATCTATCCTAAATCAGAAGCTTCGCAACCTAAAGAAGAAGTAAAAAAAATCGTTTCTACTGGCGTAAAGAAAAACTTCTTTGAGAATTGTTGGGATTTTGTTACTCACTTGTTTTCTAGAGATTAAGGAAGAAATAAAATGAAACTGATCAAATTATTATTATTCAATCTTTCTTGTTTAACCGCAGTCTTTTTGTACTGCGGTTTATTATTTTCTCAACTATCTATTTTGCCAAGCTACCAACTATACCTAATGAGGATTTTAAACATACCAGCTGCTTCCATGCCGCTAGATATTATGGAAAAGCTCATTAGGAATCCATTATTTACTACGATCAATTTGATCGTTATTGTCGGAATTTCACTAGTCATTTATAAAAAAGAGGGGATGAAGGGATGAATTTTAAACACTCGTGGACAAGACGGTTAAAATATGTTTTTCCCATAATGATGATGTTAGGTACATTGTTTGGGTTAAAAACAGCCAATGTCTTTGCTGAAAAAGTTATTGTCGATCCGTCAAATCCAATCCAGAACGTAAAGAATAATTTTATTATTCCAAAAGATGTTCCTAATGCAAAAACAAATATTACTGTAAACGGAGCGTCAAAAGTTTACAAATATCATGTTGATGCCAACAAAGGTGGTTTTACAGACGACTACGTAGGATTAGTGGAGGGAAACAAAAATATACGCTATCCTTCTTTCCAAAAAGAATACGGTGAAACAAACCTTGTTTTAGAAGGCGTAACAACCAACACCAAAGTCAATATTGACTATGGAAAAATCGGTACGTATAACGGGAAAAAAGTCAATATCAAGCTAGTTCTATCTAATATTCACTTATACTCGGATACGTTGCCGTGGAATCTACTAGATAACAACTATACAAAAACTCATTTTCGAGACGATGGCTATAAAAATACGAATGGTGCAATGAGTAAATCTAAAAAAAGAACAGTACTTTGGATCTCAGACAATCTTTTCTCAGGAATTGTTTACCATTCAACACAAATGAATGTGCAGCTAGTAGCCACATATGAGGACGGTAGCCCCGTTCAATTTTCAGGAGATACATTTATCAGTTTTAACTCTTTGAACCCTGCAGGAGGAAAAAGCACGGATCTTAAAGGAGAATATGCCCACTATGACAAAATGAATACAACAGATTGGTATGTCAGAAAAGATACGGTTCTTTCAGAATTTAAATCTTTCTACAACAATCTGAACGTGGTAGGTGGCCACCCAGGAGGAAGCTCTAAGCTGACACAAGCGGATAATGATTTCAATAATTTGCATGATAAATTAGGAGATCCGAAGTTTGGTCAAGGTACTGTGTCCTTTAAAATATCTGAAGCAAATCCGACGTTTGTGATTGGTTCTTCTAATGTTCAAACCTGGTTTACTTTATCTTCTGCGACAATCTTTAGTGTTGTTCCTGATCAACCTGAAAAAACAGGGGTTGATAAAAATGGAAATAACGTGAACGATAAAATGTTGCAAGTAGGAGACACGATTCAATATCGAATCAAACAGAAGGTGAATCGATTAGGAGTGGATTTACTAGCGGTTTACGATCGATTTGAGTTAATCGATAATTTACCAAAAGAAGTAGATTACGTCGATGCACACGTTGAAAGTGGTACAAATAAAAAATTCGATGTATCTGGTGAAGTGACCTATGACAAAACAAAACACCAGGTAAAATATGCAGCGAAAGCTGATACATTAAAAAATCGAATGAAGTATAACGGCGAAACTTACGAATTAGTGATCAATGTAAAAGTCAATGAATTGGCCAATCAAAATAGTGTAGCCAAAAATCAGGGAACGTCGATCATTAATAAAGTAGAAAAGGATACAAATATCATTACCGTTTATTTCCCTAAAATTCCAGTGAAAGAAGTACAACAAAATGGAAAAGATGTAAACGGACGAAATGACGGTAAGAAGGGTACGCCGACAGCTCCTTTAAACGCAGGATCTGAAGTACAATATCTAGTCACACAAAAATGGCACACAAAAGGCGTAGACGCTGCGTCAGATCACTACAAACAATTTAGTATTCAAGATCCAATTGAAGCTCGTTTGACATATAAAGAAGGTTCTGCGCAAGTAATAGATAAGAGTACAGGAAAAGCTATTACTTCTGAAGGCACACTAACCTATGATAGCAATTCAAGAACGCTGAAGTGGGAAGCTTCCGCTGACTTCTTAAGTAACAATCTTTTAGATGGACGAGAAATTCAGCTGATATTTACAGCTAAAACTCCATTACAATCAGAAAAAAATATTGATAACCAAGCTGTAGCGGCAGTAGATAATGTTTCAAATAAAACGAATGTAGTGACAATTGGGGTTGATCCTAACTTGCCACAAGTTATTGTTCCTAAAACAGGTTCTACACATTTAGTAACGATTTTAGCGGTCAACTTACTATTACTTGTGTTAGCAACTTTTAGCTACGCAGTTCTGAAGTTCAATTAAACAAAAAAACAAGGCTGAAAATCAGCCTTGTTTTTCTATTTGAAAATTGGATTGGCACTAATAAATACGTTGTCTGAAGAAAGCGATCCGTCTGAAGAAACTTCATAAGCATGGGATAAACCAACGATGCTTTGATTGTTGTAAAGCAAGTTTGCGTTATGAGCAGCGCTATCTTTCCACATAACCATAGCATTTATTGCTCCTGTATCTGAAAGGATCTCGTCAACGTAAAGGTAGAAACTATTGATATTTTCTCCTTTAGCACCGTAGCAACCTAAACTTTCTAAGAGATCTTGGAAAGTACCGCCACCAGGTCGATAATGACTGAAGCTTACTTGTAATTCTTTTGCACGAATATCTGCAGCTTGTTGAACGATATCATTGAATTGCATTGGGGCAACGCCATTTTGTTGACGGTAGCTATTTAACCAAGCAAGTTCTTTTTGACGCACATAGTTGTTTAAATCACTTAATGAGATATTTTTGTATTTGAAAGTGATCGTTCGATTTTGGTCAACATTATTGATTATACGTTGTCCATTTTTATCAACGGTAACAGATGAATCGTCATTTCTACACAAGAAGTAGTTTTGATTGGTCATATTTTTCCAAGAAGTAGAGAAACTATCTCCCTCGTAAACCGTTTGTGTTTCAGTAGATAAAACAGCGTTTGTGTCAACGTTTATGTGGTTTACAGTGACGTTATATTGATGAGTATAGGCAAAATTGATTCCTTGATTGCTTGTAACGTTGTTTAAAGTCACAGTGTTGCTAGAGCTTTCTCTAGGGTCAAGAACAAAATTAGTGAACGTAGGTGCTTCAATTGTGATGCTTTGTCCATAAACGACGGGATAACTCTTACTGTAATTATAGAGTTCTTGGATATTTGGATCAGTATCCGAGACTTTATTTGGACGAGCTTTCACTTCAACTAGAAAGACTTCATCATAGTAAAAAGTAAATGTGGTATTTGTGTTAATCGTTTGTGTTTGTGTTTCATTCCCATTTACTTGATACTGTGGTGCTTCAAAGTTAGTCAAGTCGGTTTTAGCTTTTGCAGTGTAACTTGTACCAGCTTTTACTGAGACATGTTCTTCTTTTAGCAGCGTTCCAGTTTGTCGATTCATATGACGGACGGTTACCGCATATTCTGAAGGTTTAGGTTTGTGTTGTAACCCTTTAAATGCAGAATCAAGACTATTTTTAGCATTATTTACTTGGGTTTGAGAAGCTTTAGAATCGTCTAGTACTTTTTTAGCATTGGCTAAAGCAGTCTGAAAATTATTCCAAGATCCTTCTGTAAAATATCCTTTAGCAGTTGATTTTACTTGGTTGTACAAGGCTTGTAATTCCGTTTTGTTCACAGTAGGAGCTGGTTTTTTCTTTAATCCCTTGTAAGCAGAATCTAATGTGTTTTTGGCACTATCCACTTGTTTTTGAGTCGCTTTTGAGTCATTTAACACTTTTTTAGCATTGTTTAAAGCGGTTTGGAATGCGTTCCAGGTATTGTCGGTATAGTCACCTTTTTTAGTTCCCTTAACGCTCGTATAAAGAGCTTCTAAAGCTGATTTATTCACTTTGGGTTTAGAGGTGTCAGCACCATACCAACCAATACCTTCGTATTTCCAGCCATAGTCTTTGGTTAACCATTGTACTTCTTTCCAACTTGCAGTGTAGTGATGCGAACCAGAGGTGACACCTGGAAGGAAAAGGCGGTAGATCGGTTTATTATTTTTTTCAGCAGAACGCCATGCAGGCCCTTCGTAAGTCCAACCGTAATTTTTGGTCAACCATTTCACTTCATCCCAACTAGCTGTGTAATGGTGATCACGAAGGCCTTTATTGTATAAGCGATAGACAAGATGACCACCGCTAGTCGGTGCTTCTCAAGCGGGGCCTTCATAATTACCCCACTTAATCTTCACTAGGTGATCACGTTCTTTTGTGCTAGAGGTGTAAAAATGTTCATGGTTATTTGGATTATAAAGGCGATACATGACGTTAGTTGAAGCAGCGTCAGCAGATCCAGCAAGAGCAAGTGTGGCAGCAAATGTTCCAATAGCTATAACAGTTTTTGGGTTTAATAATTTCATATTTTCAACTCCTATTAAATGATTAAATATTTTGTTTACATTCACACTATACCACGGTATACCGAGGTAGTCAACGGTATACCGTGGAAATTTTGAAATAAAAAAGCCGTCCTATGAAAAGTGTAAGGATGGCTGTTTATATGCTATGAAGAAATGGATTCGGCGTATTTGGTTAGTTTGGCAGCATTATCAAATCGCATTTTTTCAATCGCACTTTTTTTCTTTATTAAATCCGCAATTGTTGATTCTGCGACTGAAGAATGTTTGCTAATTTCATATGCTGTCTTGCCAGTTTCAAATAGTAACCATTCGATTTTCTCTTTATCAGCGTACATTGCAATGCTCCCTCTTGATTTTTTCTTTATTATAGCTCTTTTTTGTAATAAATCACAATATCAAGAGGAAAAGTTTCTATAGAAAGGTGGGAAATTATGAGTATCCGTTCCCCGTGTATCAAAATGAGGTTTGTTGCTACTTTCGTTATTTGATATACTAAAATAAAACAACGAAAGAAGGAATAGAATGAAAAAGTTAATAATGGTATTTACTTCGTTGATTGCCATGATTGTTATTTTAGGTGGATGTGGTAGTGAAAAAAATAAGCAAGATAGTCAAGATAATGGCGTGTTAAAACCAGGAACAGTGTGGAAAGAAGAAGTAGGCGGACTTGTTCATAATTTAAAAATTATAGATGATACAACATGGGAATATTCCGAAAGTGTTTGGCATCCTGAACAAGTACAAATAACAGTTGAGAAGCTAAAAGACTATAAAGGATTAGAAAGATATAAGGTAATCGATTCAGGTGGAGTAGATTTATTCATAGGTAAAACAGCCTTAATAGTTCCCTATAACAAAGACGGTTTAGAAACGTTTAAATTTATTCCAACAAACGAAAAAGAACATCGAGATAAAAGTGAAATATTAAAAGAATACAGTACTAAATCTGGATACAAGTTACAAAAGACTAGCGAGTGATTGCTAGTCTTTTTATTTATCCTGAACAAGTACAAATAACAGTTGAGAAGCTAAAAGACTATAAAGGATTAGAAAGATATAAGGTAATCGATTCAGGTGGAGTAGATTTATTCATAGGTAAAACAGCCTTAATAGTTCCCTATAACAAAGACGGTTTAGAAACGTTTAAATTTATTCCAACAAACGAAAAAGAACATCGAGATAAAAGTGAAATATTAAAAGAATACAGTACTAAATCTGGATACAAGTTACAAAAGACTAGCGAGTGATTGCTAGTCTTTTTATTTATCCTGAAGGAGGAATCACAGTGGCAAAAGCTAAAACGCCATTTGAAAAAGCCGCGTCTAAAATCTTAGAACGTCGCGGTGTATCTGAAACACAGTGGAAACAAGAAGTCCTTGAAAAAGCACAATTTGACCTATTACGGGGAAAAGACAAGGACTTAGAAGGATATATCTATCAACGTGAACGTGAAAAGCTTGTTTTCGATGAAATTATTAAACACTAAAAGGAGCGAACAATTTTATGTTTGAATCAATTACAATGAATTTTTTAACACAACCGAAAGTAGTAGCTGCGGTTGATATTTTTAGAGCATTACAAACTGCAGCAACTAGCTTAAAAAACAATTTAATGATTTTTGCCGGCGTTGCGGCCGTTGCTTCCATTGTTATTGGGGGGCTTTTCTTCTTATTTGGACGAAGAGGTGCTGAAAACGGGAAGATGCATGTGGGATATGTATTGATGGGGGTAGGAATTATTTTAGCTGCCGCTTCTATTGTGGTTTCGTTATTTGGAATGTTTGGACAAACCCCACAGGGATTATAAAAACAAAATGAAGGAGTAAAAAGTAGCTATGTACTTTTTACTCCTTTTTTTATGAAAGGAGAATACTCATGTACTTTACGATTACAGGAAATACCAAAAAAGATAAAGAGTTAATAAAAAAAGCAACGAAAGAAGTAGGAAAGCGGGCTTCTTTTTTACCAAAAACAATTAAATATTCGGTCATTGAAACGGAAGAACAACTACATGTATTAGGGAAAGTACTGGAACAAGAAAGTCAATCTTCTGTTAAGTTGACTCTCACGTTACATGACACAGAAGGAAAAATAGAGAAAGCTGGTACAGAATATGTTTTTGGCCCGCTGGATTATCAAATTTCAGAAGGTTTCTATCCTACATTGATGGATTTGATCCGCCTTGATGTGTTTAAGGAAACGGATGAAACCATGAGTGTGGAAGAGTCTTATCGAAACGAAAAACTGCTACAAGTTTTAGAAGAAGAGTTAGAGAGCGACCAAAGAAAAGTTAGTCAAGTGAGTGAAGTCGAAGTAAATGATGAAGTACCATGGGAACGACCAATCTTTCCAAAGAAGGAGTCAAAAGAAAAAGAGACAGTCTATGTTGACGAACAAGCTGATATTCCGACTCAGAAATCGATATTTGAGGAAGAGAACGATGTAATGGGTCAATTGGAGGTAGATCCCTTTGAAGAAACAATGGAGGATGAAGAGACGGCCGAAGTAGAAGTTGATCTAGTTGAAGCTAATGAAGAGCCAACATGGACTGAAGGGGATTCTCAGGAATATATTGAACCACTTATCAGTGAAGAAGTAGAGAAAAACGAAACAGAGATACAAAAGGCAACTGTATTTGATTATATTTTGGATCAATATCCGCCAGAGCATGAATGGATGAAAGAAAAAAATAAATTATTTTTAAATGAGCTTTATTCGAAATATCAATTACCCCAAACCTATCAAGCATTTTTAGAGAGTAAAGAAGAATTAATCTCACAGGGTAAAGGAACACTTTTAGAACAGTTGGAGTCTGTCCAATCAACAAATTGGCATGAGCTTGCACAGGAAGATTTATTAGCCACCTTTGAAGAACGTCAACAAGAAACAGATCAAGAAATAAATGAGTATGCGACGGAACAGTCGTCGAATTGGGAGAGAACAAAAGAGGAACTAAATAAAGAAGAACAGCAAGTGATTGAAGAAGAAGTACAAAAAATCAAAGAGCGGTACGAAAAGAAACGCGACAATGCGTATTCCTTGTGTATAGAGAAAATTAATAACTTTACTAAAACTAATCAAGAAGCTTTATCGAAAGAAAAAGAAAACTTGTTAAAAGAACGTATAAAAGAACGAAAAGAAGAGTTCTACCGAGGTTTACGTACAGATAAGCTAAAGATTAGCAAAGAATTAAATGAACAACTGAATAAACTTTATCAAACAACGACTGAAGTTCTTATGGAAAGACACGGGCAGATCCAGCAAGAATTACAAGCACAAATTCCAAAATGGAAAAAAGAGTATGAAATTCAACAACAAGAATTGAAAGAACAAGAAGAAAAACAACGCCAAGAAGAAAAAGAGCGCGAACAATTAGAACTAAAAAAACGTGAACAGGATCTTGCGGAACAACAAATGGCAATAGAAAAACAACGGTTAAACCAAGAAAAGGAAAAAGAAGCAGCTGCTCGTAAGGAACGTCAAGAACAAATGGATACATTGCGACAAGCTCAGTTAAATTATCTAGCACAACCTCAACCAACGCCTTCAGTAGCTGCTGTTCAAACGCCAGTGAACAACCAAGCAAATTTAACTCCTTCACCACAGCGTTCCTTTAACGGATGGATGGTGGGATGTATTGCAAGTTTAAGCTTGCTTCTAGGTGGAGGAACAGTATTTGCTTTTAATCATATCAATCAATCTTCACAGGCAGATTCTGTAGCCACAACGGCATCAATCAAGGAAGAAGCCCAGGAACAAGCAAGAAAAGAGTATGAACAACAATTAGAAGAATTATTGAATCGTACCAATCAGTCAACAGCAGAGTCAAGTATGGAAAATAGCAAAGAGAGTGATCCTAGTAAGGCTAAAGAAGGATCAAGCGATTCAACTGTACAATCAAACACTTCCGAAAGTTCAGAATCAAATGAGGTGAAATAATGCGTGTTAGAGAAACAACGAAACGAAAAAACAAACCTTTTAATCTAGAAAAAAAGAAATATCTATCACATTTTTATCGCTATGCACCAGCAGGTGAAAGATTACCAGGTAAGCATGATAAGCGAGTCAAACAAAAACTAATGTATAGTGGCTTAGTCTATCTCCCTTTAGATTATTTAGTGACAAGAATACCTGAAGCTTTCAGTCGATTTGAAATCATTCAAGGAAGCTTACAAGGAGTGAATCTGTTTCAATTACAGGAAATGCCACAGGTCTTTCATTTTGATTCAGCTGGCTTTTGGAATCCTTTGACCCCAGCAACGAGTTTAGGTACACGCTTAGTTGTTTCTACGATTTGTGTTGTTCCAGCTGTACTTATGGGCTTGAAAATGGACATGTGGTTTCGTCCGCTAGCGGATGGACAAAAAGGGGATAATCGGTTAATGACACTAAAAGAGATTCAACGAATCTATCCTCAAATACCAGACGCGAAAGGTTCTTTCCCTGGATATGGTGGAATTCCTATCACTCACTATAAAAAATATTGGTATATCCAAACAGATACCGTTAATACTTGTATTGTTGGTACTTCTCGATCAGGGAAAGGACAGATTGAAGTATTAGCAACTATTGATAATTTGTCTCGTGCAGAAAAACAAAGTTCATTGGTCGTCAATGATCCTAAAAATGAGTTGTATGTAGCCAGCAAAGACGAATTAGAAGCCAGAGGCTATGATGTTTATGCTTATAATCTAACTGAACCGTTACAGTCAATGAGTGATAATCCTTTGGCTTTAATTGTGAAATATTGGCAACGAGGAGACGTGGATACCGCTACGCAACTAGCAAATACATTTACAAATACGATTTATTATGATGCCAATGCTTCAGACAACAAATACTTTAACGAAAATGCGCAGAAAGCTGTCAATGCGCTTATTTTTGCATTGTTAGAACAAGCCGATCAAACAGGGGATTACTCCAAATTAACACCCAATAATCTCGTCGAACTTCTTTCTGAGATTGGCGGTTTTAATTATCAAGATCCTACTAATGAATTTAAGCAACTCAATGCTTTAGATGAATTTATGAATCAGTTACCACCTGGAAATCTAGCGAAAAAACAATATGGGGCAACAAAAATTGGTTCTGATAAAGCAAAAGGCAATATTCTATCAACAGCGATTACAGGATTGAATCCATTTACCCTAACAAAAATTGCGAAAATGACTTCTCAATCAACCATTGATTATAAATCGGTTGGTTTTCCAAAATATTTGGATTTGAAATTACATGAAAGTCTTTTAAATCAACGAATCGTAGTGGAATTTTATCATAAGGGAAAGAAATTTCATGAAGAACGAGTAAAAGTTGGTTATAGAGGTTTTTGTGAAATCAACTTTGATTGTCATTTAGAGCAAGGGGATCAAGTTTGTTTAAAGTATGATCACCAAAGAAAAGAATATGTTGCTTGGTATGAGTTTTCTCAAAGAGAATTGAGGGACGAAGAGGGTAATATCGTTTATCGTAAAAAAAGGGGAGAAACCCATTTGCCAGAATGGGAAAAAGAAGCGGTTCTCACACTAGATGAGGATAAAAGTAACTTATTAGTAGAGTCTATTCGGATGCACTATACCGATAAACCAATGGCTATTTTTATGCTTACACCTGATTATGATCCATCTAACCACATTGTAGTTAGTATCTTTCTGAGCCAGTTATATAAAGAGTTATCCACGCAATGTGTTAAGACCAAAGGTGATAAATGTCACCGAAGAATTCATTTCATTTTAGATGAATTTGGGAATATGCCAGCGATGGATAACATGGAAGGAATCATGACGGTTACGGCAGGTCGTAATATGTTATGGGATCTATTTATTCAATCATATAAACAACTACGTGCGAAGTATGGGGAAGATAATGCAGATATTATCAAAGAAAACTGTCAAACACATGTATATATTATGTCTACAGACGATAACACCATTGAAGAATTCTCTAAAAAAGTAGGAAATAAAACGGTTGAACAAGAAAATAGTACTGTCAATTCTTTAGGTATGAATACACATATCAATCGTAATGTTGATTCAGATCGTATCTTAACTCCTGAAAGAATTTCTACTTTTTTAGAAGGAGAAACGATTGTACTTGCGCCATTGAAACGGCGAGATCTAAAAGGGAATAAGATAAGGCCGTATCCAATTTTTAATTCTGAAAAATCCAATAGTCCTTATGCTTATCAATATCTTGAAGATTTCGATACCTTAGGTCGAACCATTCATGATATTGATATTTATTGTACTCACGCAGATCTCGATTTGAAGTCCTTACAGATTGATTATGATTATTTCTTACCAGATGAAGATGCTAGAGATCTCTATCATGGACTGCATGAACAATTGGGAGAAAAAATCGAAGAAAACATGTTTTATAAAATTGTTCAATCTCTTGAAAATGAGACAGCCCAAAAATTATTAATTCAATTTTACGAAGAACAAGCAACGGATCGTCTTCAAGAATATGTTGAAAAGTTGATCAAAAATGAAGAAATTTCTGAAATGATTGGGAAACGGTTGTTATTGGAAGCTGAAAAGGCGGTGAAAGAATGATTATAGGAGGAATATTTTCCGGCATTGCCGACTGGTGGTCAGGCTTATTTGGGGATGGGGATGCAGATCCCAAAACCGTAACGAAAGTCTTACAAGATTATGGTAATTATCTGCAGTATCAAGATGTATTCAGTTGGATTTGTAATACTTTTTTATGGGGATTGATCAAAGGGTTATATAATCTCAATACTTTATTAGAAAAAACAATTTATCAAAGCTTTGATTTAAAAGACTTATTGAACGCCGCTGGTGTTAATGAACTATTTCAAAGTTTGATTAGTAAGGTATTGGCTCTTTTTTGTGTCGTCACATTAATTTATTTAGGCTTGAAATTTTTTATGAGTAAACACCCACCGAAAGTCAAAAATATCTTGGTTAATTTATTTATGGCCATGATCTTGATTTTTGGTGGTAGTTCTTTAATCGATGAAGGGTTAAATATCAGTAAAAACTTTTATGGAGACGTCACTGCAGCAAATAAAGCAGATAAAACGGGTTCACCTGCTTTTCAAATTATTCAAAATAATGTGATTGATGTCAGTACATTACTAGCGACTGACCCGAATAAAGTAGAATCCTTACCAACAGATAAAAGAAATGCTCTCACGGCGAAAAATTTCAAAACAGCGAATATCAATGGGATTATTACACCTGATCAAGCTAAGAAAATGTCTGAATCAAGTGATATTAGTACAGTACAAAAAGATCGGTTAAAGGCATTACAGTATCGACTAGAGTTAGACGATAATGGGAAAGAAATCCCTGTTCAAATTAGTGATGAAGGTTTAGCAAAACATGTGTATACGTCAGGCTATCGTCGATACATTAGTAGTCCAGGGATTATTTTAGCTGGGGAATCTTCTTTGTCGGTAGCCTATTTATTTATTTTGTTTACGATCGTTACTTGCATTATTGAGCTAGTATTTAAAAAATTCTATTTAGTAATTGCCGCGTCAACGGACTTTGAGACAGGACAACGGATGAAAAGTGCTATAGAAGATATTTCTCAATCCTTCTTGTTATTGGCGTTTACGATTTTAGAATTACGAATCTATACATTAATGCTTTCAGGTATCGGTGATTTGCATGCGGTAGGAAAGATCAATGGATTCTTGTATGTTGTTGCTTTAATTGTGCTAACTATTGCGCTATTCAAAGGCTCTCAATCGGTTACGAAGATTTTCGGTGTTGATACGAGTCTGAAAAACGGCAGCAATTCTCTTCTTAGCATGTTTGCCTTAGGAAATATTGCGAAAAATGTGGGTAGTGGGGCTAAAAACCTTGCAAGTGCTGGTAAGAGTGGTTTAAGCAATTTAATGATATTCGTAAAAATGGATTTGGCAATCGAAAAGATGTTGCTACTGATAATGGGGAAGAACAACCAGACGATAAAGCTACAACAGTACCTAATAGTAAAAAGACAGTTTCCGAAATGTTCGGGAAAGCGAAAAATGGTGTTACTAAAGCCGCAGAAGGTCTTGGTTACGTCAATGAACGTGGGTTAAAAGGAACAGCTGAAGATCTTACAGAAAAAGCCAAAGACACCTTAGAAGAGAAATTAGATGGCACGAGAGCCAAAGAATTGGCTGAAGCTGTGAAGAATCCATCCGAAACACTAGAAAAACAAAAAGAAAAAGCTTCAGAAGTCAAAGAAGGACTAAAAGATGCGTATGGTGAAGGACAAGTCAATGCAGCAGTAAAAGCTAATACAACAACCGAAAAAGAAAATCAAGAAGGTGCAGCGATTCCTTCAGCCAAAGATCACCAAGATGAGTTGCATTCTAACGAAAATTCAGAAGAAGGACAAAATGGTCAATTACCAAAAACAGATCCAGAACAATATCGTTATAAATCTAACATTAATTCTGAAAATGAAAAGCGCATTTCAGATTTACCAAAACGAAATCAAGAAGTACAAACGGATGATGATTCCATCGATCTGCCAAATGATAATGGAGTCGAAGTTGGAACTGAAAAATCAACGAAAATTGGTTTACCTAAGGCACAAAATTTACCAATGAAAGATAGTCGTTTGAATCAATTCAAGGAGAATGATCAAAGTTTTGTTCATCAATCAACTGCAGGTAATGTTCAAATGAAACCAAGTCGTTTGCCTGAAAATGGAAATCTGACAACTGTTTCTTACAATTTATCTGAAAGTGGGGAGACAGGGAATGCGTCCGTTCAAAATGTTGTGACAAGAGAAGCTGCACCAGAACCTATTCAAAAAGTTCACACAGGTTACAAACCAGCAAATGTGGCATTTACTGCACCAACAAAAATAAATGTGACAAGAGAAACTAAAAACAGGAACAATGAATTGAAAGAACAACTATTGAGGGATATCAAACAGGATATCAAACCATAAAAGGCCTACAAGTTAGGCCTTTTTTCTATGTATGAAAAGGAGAAATCATTTATGGATAAATATATTAACATGAAAAATCCTCCAAGATTTAGTGGGGAATGGAAGTTTTTTGCCTTTTTCTTTTTGGATCTATTAACGCTTGGTGGTTGCTTTTTTTGGGCGAAAATAGTCAATAACCTTGTCCATTTACCACTCTTTTTTGCACTCTTGAATTATGGCTTATGGATTGCGATAGCTCTAGTGATTGTTTGGCGACCCTATAATAACCCAGGTCAACGACAAATTTTTGCGATTATCGAGTCTATTTTTTTTACGGACAAGAACCATTATCATGCGTTAGATCCTAACCGAAATTATCATGGTACGTATAAGGAGGATGAATAAATGCGAGTCAAAGGACAAAATTCAGTTGATAAGAAATCCATTTTTCAGTTTGGAAAACCAGAAGAACGATCTATCTTGGATTTATTTCCTTATAAATCCTGTACAGAAGAGGGAGTCTTAGTTACTAAAGAAGATCATTTTCAACGTTATTATCGTGTAGTTTCTACAGACGTGGAAGGATTAAATGAACAAGAGAAATTAGAACGAATGAATCAGTTGACCACTGTCATGCGTACGTATGTGCCAACAATTAAGTTAGTTAGTTTGACCACAGAGACGGATTTAACGGAACAAATCGTACAAAAGCGGCAGTTATTAGATAAGAATCGTATGGAACAATCCTTAGGAAGAAATCTACAGCGATTAAGAAAATATGAAAAGAAATTAGTAGAGGAAATCCAGGAATTGAAACGAGCAGAACAAGAACGTCCTGACTTAAGCTTCTTTTTCATCATTGAAGGAAAGACAACCAAGGATTTACAAACCAGAAACCGTCAGTTAATGCGATCTAGTGGCATTTTAGGGTTAAAACCACTCTACAAAAAAGAATTGATCAAGATTCTGTATCGAATGAACAACATGAATGATGAGTAGGAATGGAGAAGAGAGAATGAAATATCCGTTGATATGGTTAGAAAAAGATGTTCCGAAGGAAGAGACCACTAGAAAATTTCCTCACACTTTAAGCCTGGGTAAGTTGGGAAAAGGGCAATCTTTTCACCAAGTAAAGAATCAAACAAGAAGAGGTGACTGTACATGTTAGAAGCGATTAAAACAGCTTTTTCACCACAAAATGATCAAAAAGTACTTGATCCATTAAAGCAACTAGGAAATCGGGAAATAGAAATTTTAAAATCCAAAGGATATGATTTAGATTTTTTAAAACAAGTGATGCCACAAGGTGGATTAAATTTCGATGAAGAGTATGTGACCTATGGAAATGGTTATTCACGGTGTGTGACAGTTTATCACTACACAAAAAATCCTACTCTTTTTTGGTTGGCCAATCTCATGAACAATCCTCATACAGTGGCCACACTAGATGTTAGCACAGATGAAAAGCAAAAAGTGATTGATCAAATCAACCGCGCATTAGATGAATTAAATGATCGATCAGATAATGAACGAAAAGCGACTGACCGAAATAAAAGTGCGGAAGAATACCTGGAACTAGCGGAATATGCCCGAAAATTGACTTCTAATGGGGAAATTTCTAAACAAGTCAAAGTGAGAGTACATGTTTACGGAAACACGATCCAAGAAGTAGATGAACGAGCGCAGGAACTAATCGAAAATCTCAAAGGGATGGATTATCGTGCGGTGACTTATCTGCATAAAACCAAACGAGATTGGCAATCGATGTTTACCATGTTCGATGAACAAGCTGAATGGTTCGGAAATATCAAAGGGCAATCACTACCATCGTTAAACATTGGCGGAGGTTTCCCGTTCCACCACCAAACGCTAAAAGATCCAGGAGGTACACAATATGGGGAAACCATGACAGGCGGCCCATTTGTCTGGAATGCGACGTATAAAAATAGTGTACGGTTGTCTACTAATACCTTGCTTCTAGGAATGATGGGAGCTGGTAAATCGACCGTTCTTAAAATGATCGCGGAAGCCCATTTAGCTGCAGGAGACTTTATTTGGGGCTTTGAAAAGGGAAAAGACTTTATTCCTTTCTTAAAGGAATATAACGGTATTATGGTGCGTTTAGACGGATCTGACGGGATGATCAATCCTTTAGAAATATTTGCCACACGGACGTATGATGAAGCATCCAGTTTATATGACGATGGATCAGTCAAAGATTTGAAGATCAATGAAGCAGCGTCCTATCAAACACACTTAGACAAAGTGGTCTATCAGGTACAGTTAGTGAGTCCTCAGCTAAAAGGAACGATGAAAGCAGAATTTAAGACCTACTTAAATCGTTTTTATGAAGAGTATGGAACAGTACCACGCGGCTTTACTTCCTCAAATTCGCGTTCAAATACTGAGATGCAAGTCACAGGGAAAGATCCAGAAGCTTATCCGACGTTCAAAGAATTTTTAGACTTTTTAGGACAACTGGAATTACCAGGTGCTTCCCAAGAGAAAAAGAATCGAAAAGAAGAAATGGAATCCATCGTAGAATCCTTATGTGAGACGTATGGCATGATTTTTGATGGTCACAGTACGATTCGACACCTTGACCAACAACAGTTGGTCTTTTTTGACATTGACTCTATTACAGGTTTAGATCGAGGGGTGCAACAATGTCAAATGTACATGGCTATGACGTTGATTTGGAATCAGGCATTGATTCAAGGACGAAGACAACGGCGCTTAATTAAAGAAAAACAAATGGAAGAACAAGACTTCAAACGCTTCTTGGCGATGATTGATGAGTGCCATAATGCGATTAATCCAGATTTTATTGAAACGGTAAATTATGTCACAAACTTTCAACGAGAAATGCGTAAAGTAGAAGCAATGACTGTTTTAGCGACACAATCCCCACAAGAAATGGTACCAGAAAATATGTCTTCTGATAACTTTTCGAAACTGAAGAAAGTCTTTGAATTTTCTTCTACGAAGATTTTCATGCGTATGGATGAATCTATTTTACGTCATATAGAAGGACTAGTGGGTAAATCAATGACGAACTCAGAATTAGAATCCATTCCTCAACAAAATCAAGGAGACGCTGTGATCAACTTTGGCTCAAAAGAAACCATTCGTGTTCATTTTAGTCCGAACAAACGTCAATTAAAATTGTTTGATGGAGGAAAATAATGGAAAACCAAAATGAAAGTTTAATCAAGCAGTATGTTAAGCGTCGTGCAAAGCGGCGCTTATTTTTGTGGTTGTTTGGTACTTCTGCAGGTTTGATGACTATTTTGATCACTGTGTTTGTGACCCTATTTCTAATACTTGCCGCGGGATCGATTGATAATTCGGATTCAGATTCAAGCAGTGGTGGCGAAGCTTTTACAGGAGAATATTCGGAAGGATTACCCATTTATAAAGAAATCAAAGGAAGAGGCCCTTTTTCTGATGAAATTGCGCAATATGCTGTAGGTGCAGCAGTGAAATACAAATTATTGCCAAGTGTGATCCTATCGCAATACGGGTATGAATCGGCATTTGGAACGTCTCTATCTGCTAAAAACGACTTGAATTTTTTCGGAATTACCTGGTTTGATGGTTGCTTGTTTCCAAAGGGTACTGCACGAGGAATTGGTGGTATTGAAGGTGGCTGGTACATGAAGTTTCCCAACTCAAAAGCCGCATTCTCTTATTACGGATTTATGGTAGCTACGCAGTCAAACTTTAATGCAAGCGTAGGAAATAAAAGCCCTGGCGTAAGCTTATTGATTTTAGGACGAGGTGGTTATGCAGCTGCAGGAATCACTGAAGATAGTCCTTATTATACAGGTTGTATGTCGATTATTACCTCAAATAAATTAACAGAATATGATGAATTAGCGATCAAACATTGGGGAGAAGGAGGAAATAACAACGGTACGATTACTGGTGAATGGATGAATCCTTTCCCTGGCAGCAGTTTAGATAAAAGTTCCTTCAGCGGTGGTCAATTATTTGGAACGAATCCAGGCGGTGAATTCCGTCCGAATGGTTTCCATGATGGATTAGACTTTGGTTCAGTTGATCATCCAGGAAGTGAGATTCATGCGGTTCATGGAGGAAAAGTCGTATACGTTGGAAATCCTGGTATTTCAGGTTTGGGCGCGTGTGTGATCGTGATTAATTACGACGGCTTGAATATGGTATATCAAGAATTTGCAAATAGTACAGGAAATTCTCGTGTGAAAGTGGGAGATCAAGTGAAAGTTGGTCAAGTAATCGGGATACGAGATACAGCACACTTGCATTTAGGCTTCACTCGAATGGATTGGCGTCAAGCACAAGGACACGCATTCACAGATGATGGTACATGGATCGATCCATTACCATTTTTGAATAGCAGCAAAAAATAGATCAGGAGAAAAAATATGGAAAATAAAACTTTAAAAATCGTCCTAACAGCTGCAATTAGCGTTAGTTTAATCGGCAATATCGCGTTGTTTTGGCAGCTGAAAGAAGAACAAGAGACAAATACCTTTAAAATTGAAGAAGTGGCTAAAAACGCGTCTGAGAAGCTCAAAAAAAATTCCTATGAGGCACAGGCGAAGATCGACAAGTTAAATCAAACCATCAATGAGAAAAACCAAGAAATCGATCAGCTGAAGCAACAAGATGGCACAAAAGCAAAAGAGGAAGTAACTGAAGCACAAAGAAAGACGGCAGAAGAGTTCGGTCAATTGGCCATTGATAAATCATTAAGCAGAAATGAATTAACGGAAAAACTAAAAGATGTCGCAACCCAAGAAGTGATGGACAAATTAAGTCCTGCAGACGATAATCACCAACATGATGATTACGGAAGTTACTCTTTTACATTAGGTGACGTGCAAACTTACGCTCAAACAAGCAGTGTAAAAGAGGAACAAAATTTTGTTGTATTTGTTGATTATACAATCGGCAATCCTCAATTCAAAGATGTCAAACCGCAAAAAATAAAAGGTGGATTAACTGTCACTGAAAAACAAGTAGATGGTCAATGGAAAGTCACAGACTTTAGTTATTTCACTCGTTAGGAGGAAGAAAATGAGTAAGAAAAAAGGAGCAAGAGAACGTTTCAAAAAACGAAAAAGTTATCTTAGATGGCTGGGAATCTTTATGATTCTCGGCTTTTTAATTCTTGCTAGTCCGATTTATACGCATAAGAAGGTAGACATACCAGATGAGGTAAGCACGAACGCATTTTTAAACACGAAGGAACTGACGATGGTTTCAAAAGAAAAAGGAGCGAACCAGCAATTAGTTTTTGAATTTGCGATCGACGATGAAGATCAAAGCTTATTAAAAGAACTGGCTAATCTTAATTATCGCGTAGAAGTAAAGACAGCTAAAGGGGATTATCAAGCAATAAAAGCCAAAGTGATTAAGGTGTCTGATGATTATTTTGCAGTGAAGCTATCGCATGTACCAGAAGAATATATTGCTATGCGATTAACCATTATTCCTGAAAAAATTGATCCAAAGGTGGATATGCAAGAACCGCAAGATCTGATTTTTTACATTCACGAAGATAAGGTCAAAGATCACGTGAAAGACGAAGATTATGAACAACATGCGATCAATTACAAAGTGAAAGGATACAAGAAAGAACAAAAAGCAGCACAAAAACAAATTGAATCTTTCCAAGCAACCATAGATTTGAATGAAGAATTAGTGAAGAAACTAAAAGATCAGTTGCCTTATCAAGTCGCAGATGATCAGGAAAATACTGAAAATAAGATTAATGGTTACCAGCAAGAAATTGAAACATCGAAAACGCAAATGAAAGATCAAGAAGAGATCATTCAGAAACTTCAAGAAAAAATTGATCGTATTACAAAAGAAAATATTTAGTAGAACAGGTGGAGTGAAAGAAATGAAGCGAGCGAACTTGGTCGGCAAAGATATTTTCGCTGAGCAGAAAGTATTGATTAAAGCCTATCTCAAAGTTGTAAAAGTCAAAGATGTATGTCAAGAAGTGAATTTATCTAACACGACAATATCTGAACTGAAAAATGGTAGAAAGAATTTAGACACATTAAAATTGAGATCTTTTGAATCTCTATATATAGCTGCTAAAAAATATTTTACAGCTGATAATAAATAAAAAATTAAGGTGGGTTCTATGTGAAAAAAACGTATCAAAAGTTTTTATGGATCAGCTATATCGCCCTATTTATCGTTGGGTTTCTCGTCAGTGTGTCCGTGATCGTCGGAACGCTTTTTCTTTTGTTCTCTGACGAAGATCTGTTACTTAAGGGGTTAATGAGTACGTTATCGTGTGTTATGTTACTTTACCTATGCATACAGATCAACGAAATTATGTCCCCTCATTGGCAAGAAAAGAAGAAAGAATTTAAGATGGAAAAACCTTTTTAAAAGTATTTGATTTACTTGCCATAAGTGTAATTCTCACATCGCTAATAAAATGAATAGAATTGTCAGAAAGAACAGTAGTGGGATTGAAGGACTTCTTGACAATATTCTTTCTGCACATATGTATTTATTTGTATCTGGCTTTATTCTCGTATTGATCGGGTATGTATTTACGAAACTAATTAAACGTTCAATTGGTATAGAAATAGAGATTGGCCTAATTCTGACACTTCCTGGTTAGGGTTACCTATATCAGAAGTACAGGACAAATGATCAATTAGTTCATAAAAATTGCTTACCTAATTGTTTCCGACATACAAAGTGGAGCTTTTTTTTATAGAGAAAAAGTATGGATTCCAATTTTTATCTTCTTTGAGGAATAGTTTACCTATGGTTCAGGAATAGATTTAATTCTTAAGATTATTGTATGATACAGTAAATTTGTATCATAATTAAGAAGGAAGTGTTAGATATGTCAAATGTAAAAGAGTTAGAGGATGTTTCATGGAATGGCAACAGTTTTTTTGACAAATTTTATAAGGTGCAGAACTTCTTTCCGT